>Ga0209389_1000333_pt1 | contig 28653 bp, 36 predicted proteins | sample CowpearedBW_FD_187526 | JGI IMG/M metagenome (GOLD analysis project Ga0209389, IMG submission 187526) | Root nodule microbial communities of legume samples collected from California, USA - Cow pea red BW (SPAdes) (version 2) | ecosystem: Host-associated > Plants > Roots > Nodule | place: USA... | reverse complement strand
GGTTCAGCTCAACTTGTTCATCGTCACTGAGCACGATGTCTTGAGAATTCATCGCTCCACCCCGCGTCCTGTTTGACCAAGGAAGCGTAGCTCAAATGGAATACTTATTTTTGAGACAGAACACTAGGTGCTCTTCAACGACGCTTCCGTCCTGGGCACAGGGCAGCTTGACTTCCCGCCCCCCGACCTGCGCATGGACGGGGATCCGCCTGGCACAGAGTGTCTCAAAGGCACAACGTAACAATTCACGGACGACACTGCGTTCATTGGCTGAGGCTTCGTCAGCCGCCGCCAGGCCGCTACGAGTACCTCTGCCACCAATTGCTCGGCTTGTTCAACATTCTGACGCTGCATAACAAATCCTTGCCCTGTAACACGGCTAGTCCCTACGCCGCTTCACGCTTTCATGCCGCTACGTTGCATCACCACAGCGGCTCATGAGCCCCTCGATTGGAGTTCTCTGGCGGAGGCTGGTTCACCTTGAGTGTGCCTAAGCGAACTGAATTTTCTGAGTAATCGCGATGTCGTAGTGATGGCGCGCTGCTACGTCTCGCTGAAATTCAGCAGATAGACCTGGATGTCTCTCCCTTCCAGCAGCCGCTCTCCCGAGTATGAGTAATGACAGAACTGAACCCCGTCGCGAAAAAAGACCATCCTGCCGTCCTCATCGTTGAGGACGAACCCTTGATTCGAGAGCTTTTGACCCTCTATCTGGAAGATTGGGGTGCCGTTGTCACAGCGGTGGCTACCGCTGATGCCGGTAAGTTGGAGTTAATGAAACAAGACTGGGCGTTGCTGCTCACGGACGTGCAAACGCCGGGCTTGCTGAATGGAGTCGACCTCGCCTGGATCGCTAGCCAGCTCAACCCTGAGACTCGCCTCATCGTGATGAGTGGCTACTACGACTTCGTAGCCCGCGCTCTCCCTGACAATGCGCTGTTCTTGCCTAAACCTTGGCCGGTAACCAAGCTGCAGGAAATGATTTTTGACCAGCTGTCACAACCAGCAATGGCTCAACCGGGCGCGGCAGCAGACGTGGTTTAGCTCTCGAGTCCACCGTGTTCTGGCCATATTGGACATAAGGGGGGGGCCTACTACAGACCAATTCGCGGCCTCGGAAACCCAGGTAGGGCAAACCCGATCAACAGTCTCGTGAATCTGTCTGGGCTAGGCTATTGGAACGCATTCAATCGCCTGGTTTCTAAAGTTTGAAGCGGACGTGGATACAGCTTTTACGATCTGACCGATCCACCTCAACCGCCGCGCTGCCGTAGCCGGAATAGCTTTTGACCAAGCGCATGCCGAGGCCCGTGCCCGTCGGCTTAGGGTAATTATCAGGGAATCCATCGCCCTCATCCCTGACGGTGAGTAAGGCATGGTCGCCGGCATACTTGACGATCACCTCGATGGCGCCCTTGCCGTACTTGAGGGCATTGGTGATCAGTTCAGAAATGACCAGTCCCAAGGGCGCCATTCTTTCTGGGGGCAAGACGAAATCGTCAGCCTCCAGCACAATTTTTCGGTCGGCCAAGGCTCTGCCCAGATCCCCCAGCAGCGCATTGAGGTAGTCACGAGCGCGCAGTTCCTGGTCTTCGGCAGCGTGATACAGCCGTTCGTGAACCGTTGCAATGGTCACCACTCGGCCTGCGGCGGTTTCAAGTTGCAATTTGACCGCTGCATCAGGCGTGAGATTGGCTTGCAGCAACAGCAGGGTATTTACCAGGTGAAGGCTGTTCTTTACGCGATGGTGGATCTCTTCGAGATAGAGGTCGCTTCGGTTTTGCTTGCTATTCTGGGCCTCGATGAGCGACAGCAATTGAGCTTCATATTGATGACGCTCGGTGATATCTCGCGATACGGCAATCATTCGCTCGACCTTGCCGTCCGCTCCGAGGATCGGCGCCACCGTCACGTCCCACCATTTTGGATCATCTGCAGAGATGGGGTGATAGGCCTCGAATCGAGCGGTTTCCCCGCCGCTGACTTTTCCCATAGCCTCGCAAACAAGTGAGCGAGACTCCTCGGGCCACAAGTCTTGCCACCGCTGGCCTTTCACGTCCGCCAGCTGGGTAGCCAGGAAGAGCACCCCCGTTTCGTTCATGAACTCTAACTCGCCACTTGAAGTCAGGATCTCGACCCAGTCAGGACTCGCGTTCAGAAGGGTTTCCGAATACGGATCGGGAAGAGGGATATCTGCTCCAGCAGATAGTCGCTCAAGGGCCATGGAAATGACGTTCGAGATACCCTCCAAAAATACGAGATCGCTCTCTACAAAATCGTCCCCGTCACTGCTATCGGCTTCGAGAACGCCGAAGGGGCTAAGTACGCCCCGGATCGGGACGTTGATAGCCCGTTCGATTCCGTATTTCTTCAGCAGCTCCGGTGTTCGGAACCGGTGCTCCATGCCCAGATGGTTCGAGAGCACTGGCCTGTAGGTTGCCAATGCATAGCCTGCCGGGCTTGCTTCATCGGCACCCACGGTAGCCTGACCGATGTCAGAAGCGTCCCAGCCCACACCGTGTGACAAGATGAAGCCTTCCCCCTCCTCAGCCGGCTGCAGCACCTTGGCGAAGCGAGTGCTCATCCCTTCAGCGACGACTTCACAGGCATGGGTCAACAACACATCCAGGTCAGTCACTTTCAAGGACATCACGCCGAACTCCACCACCAGTTCATGTTGGCGGTGCAGGCGAATGTGGGTCTTCTTCAAGGCCGCTCGTATGGTTTCGTCAGCTGGCAGCTGCTGCATAGTCTTCCCTTCAGATTGACGGTAGACGCCCCGGAACCGTACCTACCGTGAAGGCGGTTCGCTTGTCGCCTTCCTACGATAGCCGCTAATCCCAAGCGACGCTTGGTGCACCACTCATCGCTTCGGAGCAACGTCGTATGGCCGGGAGGCCCTAACGCATACCAGAGACGAGCTAACGACGCATGACCAAAACCATTTTGATCGTAGAAGACGACGAACTACTCAGAGATCTCACCGCAGAGAGTCTCTCGTCACTTTACGCGGTAACCATTACGTCCACGGCAAATGCTGACGAGGCGCTTCACCACCTTTCGCATGAAGAAACCCCTGCATTGGTAATGAGCGATATCCACATGCCTGGCAGCATGGACGGATTAGGTCTGGCGCACGTTATTTGGCGCAGGTGGCCTACCCTACCCGTTATTTTGACGTCAGGACATGCAATCATCGATACCCATTCACTCCCGGTGAGGTCGGCATTCCTGCCCAAGCCGTGGGGGATTACCGATCTGGCCTCGCTGATCAACAAGCTCGTAACCCTGCCCGCCATCGAGGCTTAAGCAAACCATGGGGGGCGCAGATGCCTAATCACTCACTCGCCTGTATCTACGGAAGCAGCGCTGAGTGCCTTACATATTGCGTCGGCTAGCTGATCAATCGACCATGGCTTGAACAGGTAGATCACAGGCGGGGTCACCTGCGACGCGTCCAGTTGATAGCCCGAGGTCAGAATCGCGGGCAGTCCCGGCCACCTCTCATGGGCCATGGAGATGAATTCCATTCCCTGAATGCTCCCAGGCACACCGTGATCCACAACGATCAGCGAGCATTCATCTTTAAGGCCCAACATGTTGATCAAGGCATCTTCTGCGTTATCGAATGCAGCGCAGGCGGCGCCCAATTCGCTAAGAATTTCCACCAGCAAGGTTCGAAGCGTCGGATCGTCTTCTATGACGATCACTGTCTTCCCTGACAGCGACAAACCCTCGATGTCGAGCCTCATCACCCACTCCTGTCCATAATCCAATCACTGAGTGTTTCACTCATGTATCCGCACGTCGATGGGGGCTATAGGCCACCCTCTGCTCAGAAGCCTACCAAAGTCGTCAAATGGGCCCGACCTTCGCGCAGGAATATCTCTACCGTCTTAGGGCCTATACCCTCAAACTCCATTAGCCAGCGTTTAAAACCCTCAATGCCTGTGGCTCCTTGCAGTGCCTCAAGTTGGGCAGCCAGTTCCACCTCAACCTTGTTGCCAAGGGCATGTAACTGTCGGGCGGTGGATTCATCGTATCGTCTGTACCCGGCCTGACCGAGTAATCTGACAAGTACCGAATGAGAGATTTGGACAAGCTTCTGCGGCGTATCCAGGCCTTGCTCATGGACGAGGATTCGGTATGCCTTTAAAGCCACGGTTGAGCGGATGGGCTTGCCCATGAGAAAACTGGCCAGCAACCATCTGAACAGGCCAAGGTCATCCGCGACCTCTATGCCGAGGTCACGGGCAGTTATGTCCTTCAACCTTTGCTACGACGCGGGTCATCTGAGCGGGGGTAGGTACGCTCCTCCTCGATGGTGCCGTCGGCCTTGTGGATTTTCACCGAGGCGGTTTTACCTTCGAAGAACTCAGACAATGAGCTCACCAGCTCCTGCTTGGTGGTACTGCGTTTCGAAGCCCGTTCAGCTCCAGCCTTCTTGAGCTCCCAGCCGTCTGGAGTGGGGCTGACGTGGTAGTTGTCCATCGTTCTACTCCTTCTGTTTCATGCCGATCCGCTGTCTCATCTCTGACGTGATGAGCTGCTTCGTATTGGCCAAATCCGCCCAAGGATCATCATTGCCGAGCTCATCCAGACGCTCCTGGAGGTTAGTGATGTTCCACCTCGCTGCGGACTTGAGTTCGACGACCTCCTCTCGGTAAATCGGGACAGATACAGGTAGTCCTTCGCGAGCCCTGGCCGCATAGACATTGACCGTCGTAGCGCCTTTAGCGTTTCGCAAATAGTCGATGAAGATTTTGCCGATGCGATTTTTCGGGCCGAGCACAGCCGAAAATCGATCAGGGATGAGCTTGGCGATGTACTTCACCACCGCCTGGCTGAACGACTTCACCTCTTCCCATGAAGCCTTCGGAGTAAGCGGCACCATGATGTGGATACCCTTCCCTCCGCTGGTCTTCAGGAAGGACTGCAGGCCTAGTTCATCCAGCACCACCAGGGTAAGTTGTGTGGCCTCGACCATCGCCTTCCAAGGCAAAGCAGGATCTGGGTCGAGATCGAGGACGAAGCGATCAGGCTGATCAATGCGAGCGGTTGTGCCGTTCCAGGAGTGCAGCTCAATGGTGCTCATCTGCACCGCCCCGACCAGAGCTTCGACGCTGTTGATCACCATGCCGGCTTTGCCTGCCTCAGCCTTCGGCACGGTCGTGATGTTGGGTATCGCTAGGCGATCAGCATTCTTCTGGAAGAACAGCTCACCTGTGATGCCTTCAGGCGCTCGCACGAGCGCAATGGGACGATCTTTCAGGTGCGGCAAGAGCCAAGGTGAGACCTGGGCATAGTATTCGGCCAGATCACGCTTTGTAAGGCCGCTGCTGGGATCGATGACGCGCTCGGGGTGCGTGATCCTAACCTTACTGCTTGTTGGTTTGGTCGCCTCCGCTTTGGCGGATGTCGCTTTTTTCGGCGCGGGCGCCGGCTTCTCTTCCGTGATGTCCTTAGCGGGCTTGTCAGTGCGGATGCCATGGAAGACGGCATGTCGCACCACACCATCCGAGGTGATATCAGCGAACATGACCTCAGCCAGGAGCTCAGGCTTCAACCAATGGATACCCTTGGCGTCGACACCCTTTGGCGGATTCGCCACCGGTACCTTTTTCAGCTCCAAAGGCAGCAGCTTCTTCAAGATGGTGGCGAGGGTCGACTCGGTGAATCCAGTACCGACCTTGCCGGCGTACCGAAGCTCTCCGCTGTCCTTATTAGTCAGGGCCAGCACCAATGCTCCAAAGCCACTGCGAGCACCTTTCGGATCGGTGAAGCCAACGATCACGAACTCCTGGCGATGCTTACACTTCAACTTGATCCAAGAGTCGCTGCGCCTCGATACGTAGGGGCTACCGGAGCGCTTCCCAATCAGGCCCTCCATCTTCATCTGGCACGCGCTGTTCATGAGCGCATCGACGTCTTCGGTGAAGTCTTCCGAGAAACGAAGCAAGGGGTGTTCGTTTCTCTCCATGATCTCCTTGAGAGCGGCTCTTCGCTGCTCCACAGGCACCAGGCGCAGGTCGGCGCCGTTGAGGTATGGAAGGTCAAACAGGTAGTAGATGATGCCCTGGCTCTTGCCCGCGTCGAACGCGTTCTGCAGCAGCTGGAAATCGGGCACTCCGTCAGCATTCGGTACGATAATCTCGCCATCCAGCCAGGCGCTTTCCAGGCCAAGCTCCTTGATGGCTGCGGCCTGCTTCGGCAGCTTATCAGTCCAGTCATGACCATTGCGGGTGAACAGGCGCACGTCCTCAGCTTCGACTCGGCAGAGCATCCGATAGCCATCGAACTTGATCTCGAAGCGCCATTCACTTCCCTGGGGACTCGACTCGACGAGCGTGGCCAACTGCGGTGCGAGCTTCTCTGGAAGGTCTGCCGGCACGGCATGAGCCTTTCGAAGCGGCTCTGCTTTAGCTGCTGAATCAACGGACGCTGATGACTTCGATTTACCTCGTTTCTTGGGGATGACGGTACGGTCGCTGAGTACGCTGTTCGGCTGTTCCGCTACTACATCGAAGGCGGCCAGCGGTTTAGCCGACTCGTCCTGATGCTTGATGAGGAACCACTGCTCCTGCTTACCCTCGATGTTGGTTCGAACCATGTTCCAAAGGCCGGACAGCTTCTCCCCTTGAAGCTGAAATTTCAGGCGTCCCTTGTTATATGCCTCAGCTGGATCGCCTTGAGGAATCCAGATGCCGCGATCCCAGACGATCACATCACCGGCACCGTAATGGCCTTCGGGAATGGTGCCTTCGAACGAGGCATAGTCCAATGGATGATCCTCCACGTGCACCGACAGCCGCTTCACTTTCGGATCCAGACAAGGCCCTTTGGGGATCGCCCAACTCTTCAAAGTGCCATCGAGCTCAAGGCGGAAGTCGTAATGCAGCCGCGTGGCGTCATGCTTCTGGACGCAAAATTGGAGGGCCTGAACCTTCCGCTTCGACTGCTTACGATTTCCAGAGGGCTCAGGAGACGCGTCGAAATCTCGCATCCGGTTGTATTTTTCAAGGCTGGAAGCATCGGCATTGGTTGGAGCATCGGGCTCGATGACGGCCTTGCCCAAAATCATTTCAACGAGTTTGCCCAGGGTTTTGCGCTGATCCTTGGCTTCAGCACGGAGGATCTGTACGGCCATGGTTTCACGCAGATCCGGGAGTGCTTCGCCAGCCTCCAATGCATCCGCTTCTGTAAGCGCTTGCACCTGCTCAAGCACCTCAGGCCGTGAGGCAGCGAACACCATGAATGCCAACATCGTGTCGTCCATCGCCACGCCCCCTCGCTCAATCGGCCTGGCTCTTCTTGCACGGGCTCAAATCGTTCGATACCGGTGTGATCAGGAATGTTCAGCTTGAAATGGTGGAGTCGAGAATGAGTTTTACGTACCACCGGACTTGTTGGTCTGAACTTTGCCATCTCTCATGGCTTCACCTGCATACCAATCACGAAAATACGCGGCTGCAGGAGCTGACTTTCATGAGAGCACTCACCTACCACGGCGCAAACGACGTCAGAGTCGATAACGTCCCTGATCCCATCATCGAGCAAGAAGACGACATTATCCTCAGGGTCACCGCCACAGCCATTTGCGGCTCCGACTTGCACCTCTACCGAGGCAAAATTCCAGAAACCGAGGCTGGCGATATCTTCGGCCATGAGTTCATGGGCATCGTCGAAGACACCGGCAGTGCCGTCACCAATCTGCAAATCGGCGACCGCGTTGTGATTCCCTTCGTAATCGCTTGCGGCAGCTGCTTCTTCTGCCAGCACGACCTGTTCGCTGCCTGCGAAACCACCAACACAGGTCGTGGCTCGATCATCAACAAGAAAGGCATTCCACCGGGCGCCGCATTGTTCGGGTACAGCCATCTCTACGGCGGTGTCCCTGGCGGCCAAGCGGATTACGTCAGGGTGCCCAAGGGCAACGTCGGCCCGTTCAAAGTGCCCACCGACATAGCCGATGACAAGGTGCTGTTCCTCTCGGACATTCTGCCCACCGCTTGGCAGGCGGTCATCAATGCCGACATACACCAGGGCTCATCGGTGGCGATCTACGGCGCCGGGCCGGTGGGCTTGCTGAGTGCCGCCTGTGCGCGAATGCTCGGGGCACAGACCATCTTCATGGTCGATGACAACGACTACCGCCTGGCCTACGCCAGCGAGGCTTACGGCGTCATACCGATCAATTTCGAGCAGGACGACGATCCAGCCGACAGCATCATCCGCCAGACACCAGGCATGCGCGGGGTCGATGCGGTGATCGACGCGGTCGGCTTCGAGGCCAAGGGCAGCACTGCCGAAACGGTGATGACGGCCCTCAAGATTGAAGGCAGCAGTGGCAAAGCATTGCGACAGAGCATTGCTGCCGTGCGGCGTGGCGGCGTCGTCAGCGTGCCCGGGGTCTATGCGGGGTTCATACACGCCTTCATGTTCGGTGATGCCTTCGACAAAGGCCTGACCTTCAAGATGGGACAAACCCATGTTCAAAAATACCTTCCCGAGTTGCTCGAGCATATCGAAGCAGGACGCCTTCAGCCCGAATTGATTGTCACCCACCGCCTTGCGCTAGAAGAGGCAGCCATGGGCTACAAGATGTTCGATCAGAAGCAGGATAACTGCCGCAAGGTCATCCTCGTGCCAGGCGCTGCAGCGGGCACCTTGGGCCCCGACTACGTGTAAAAGAGGCAAGCATATGAACGGCCTCGCCAGCTATTTCTGGATTGCCATAGCGGTCATTCTTCTGCTCGTCGACCTGTGGGCCATCGTCAGCGTGTTCCGGAGCGACAAGAGCGATGCTGTCAAAGCGGCCTGGGCGCTTTTGATCCTGGCGCTACCCCTGGTTGGCCTGGGTATCTGGGGCGTTGCTGGCCCGCGCGGTATCAAGCGAGGTAATGGGCCCACTTCCGACGAGCACAGCAAAGGCTGACATTTCCGAGCTCCACTTACAGGGGTTTCAACATGATCGATCAATCAACCGGCATGAAATCAGGCGAGCGCTATCGCGTGGAGAACGTGGAGCGCGCTCATCAGTTTCCAGGCTTCTTTCAAGATGGGAAGTATTACCTCGGCCCTGAGCTTCTCACCGCCGTGGGCTGGCTGGAAGGTACGCGCTTCATCTACGACAGCTTGGATGCCGAAGGTGAGCCCGTATTTCCAAACCGGGAGGCAGGCACGGTCGAAGGGCTGACGCTGACCTTGGTCGTTGGCACCACCCTTGAGCTCTCGCGGATCGAGGCCAGCGACGCCATTGCCCCCCTTGACCCCAACGCCTCGGGTGCGGAACCAGAAGCGCCTGACCGTGGCGCTCCGCTCAAAGGGCCTCTGCGCGGCAAGGTTGTCGTGATCACTGGTGCTTCCTGCGGTATTGGCCGAGCCGCCGCGCATGCCTTTGCGTGCAAAGGTGCTCGCCTGGTACTGGCCGCACGCGACGAAGAGGCGTTGTTCGACGTCCTGGATGAATGCACCGATTGCGGTACGGATGCCATAGCGATCACGACCGACGTCACTCACAGCGACCAAGTTCAAGCGCTGGCCGCTCAGGCCGCAGACTTTGGCCATGGACGGGTCGATATCTGGGTCAACAACGCCGGAGTTGGCGCGGTCGGCCAGTTCGAGGACACCCCATTGGAGGCACACGAACAGGTTATCCAGACTGACCTGATCGGTTACCTGCGAGGTGCCTATGTCGCCCTTCCCTTCTTCAAGGCGCAAGGCAGCGGCATTCTGATCAACACGCTGTCGCTGGGGAGCTGGGTGGCCCAGCCCTACGCCGCCGCTTATTCGGCGAGCAAATTCGGCTTGCGTGGAATGACCGAGGCATTGCGGGGCGAACTGACTGAGTTTCCCAACATCCATGTGTGCGATATCTATCCAGCAGTCATGGACACACCAGGCTTCCGAGACGGTGGCAATTACACCGGGCATGCGCTGACACCGCCAGGCCCCGTATACGATCCCGAAATGGTGGCGAAGGCTATGGTGGCCTGCGCAATCTCGCCTCGTGCTCACACCACGGTTGGCGTTGCGGCGCGCCTCGCGCATTTGGCCAGCTACCTGATACCAGGCCTGCCTCTGTTGTCAGGAAGGCTGACGCGCTGGGGGATCAATCGCAGCCCCATAGCCGAAGCATCATCAGGCAACCTCTTTGATCCTCCAAGTGGCCGGAGGGGTATCGACGGAGGCTGGAGAAAGCCGAAAGACAAAACGCCGCTGCTGATCGGCGCAGCGGCGCTGGGAATCCTTGTAGGTTTTACACTCACACATTCACGACGCAGGGATAGCTAGAGGAGGTCTGCGTACCGAGAATGAGCATGGTTTCATTGCGAGATCACGTTCGATCCCTACTTTGCTGACGAGCTCGTGGGATTAACCGGGCGATAGTCCTCCCCTGCTACCGCTCTCAAGTAAGCAGCGTCAGCCTCCAGACGAAGATCGCGCCATTCCTGCCAGCAGATAATCCCTCGACGATCCATCTCATCGGCCTGGCGAAGCAATTCGTCATGATATTCGTCTGGCGAATCCATTCGGAAGGCCCTGCTTTTCAGCACGCGGTACCAGTCTGCCAGACAGTTGAGCTTCAGCAATTGGGCGGCAGAGAGGTTTTTCTCGAACGTTCGCATCAGGAGGCCTCACACGCTGATGGAGGGTTGAGTCACGAAGATTCCAGAGGTTCAGTAAAGCGGTGTCAGCGGCGTCGATGTGTCCAGAAGGTCGCCCCGTTATGGTTCCGCTCACGGATGGGTATGGACGGCACTGACTCAAGTTGGAGTGAATTTCTTGAACGCTGGCGATGTCGTAGTGATGGCGCGCTGCTACGTCTTGCTGGAAGAAAGCAAGCAGACCTGGATGTCCCTCCCTTCCTGCAGCCGCATGTCCGAGTACCCATATGAAAGAGCTGCTTTCCGCTGCGAAGATAATTCGCCCAACTGTTCTCATCGTTGAGGACGAACCCATGATTCGAGAGCTTTTGACCCTGTACCTGGAAGAATGGGGGGCCATGGTGACAGCGGTGGCGACTGCCGATGACGGCAATGAGGCGTTGAGGAAGCAAAATTGGACGCTGCTGATAACGGATGTGCAAACGCCTGGTTCACTCAATGGGGTCGATCTTGCCTGGATGGCAAGCCAGCAAAAACCTCAGACGCGCATCATTGTCATGAGCGGATACTACGAATTTGCAGGGAGAGTGTTGCCGCCAGGTGCCCGGTTCCTTCCTAAGCCGTGGCCAATAACCCAGCTCCAGGAACTGCTCTGCGCTCAGCTTAACCACGCCGGCGGAGGCTGAAAATTCGGCGTCTGCAGACGGGATGCGAGCTTGATCCTTCCCAAACGTTCGCGAACAAAGCTTAAGGACGCCACACACGCCTGCACCAGTTCTTTCGCGCAACCCGTCGGCCTCGGCAAGAACCCACGGAGTAAACACCCCACGCCCCGACGTCCGAGTTGAACACAGACTTTCCTGTGTGACGACATGAGGTGAAAGATCATGGCTAACAACCAAACCAATCGTGGCCATCAAGGTGGTACTGCTCAGAACAATCCTGGCAATTTTGCCAATGATCGCGAGAAAGCGTCGGAGGCAGGTCGCAAAGGCGGGCAGAGTTCAGGCGGCAATTTTGCCAACGACCGTGAGCGCGCCTCAGAGGCAGGCCGTAAAGGCGGTCAAAACAGCCACGGCGGCGGGCGCGGTAGCGAAAACCGGTAACTTGAAATGAGGCTGGCCGGGGTGCCTGGCACTCTGGCCACTTTTTGAGAAAATGAAAGCGGTCTTAAGGAGACAGCGAAATGGGCAACAAGGGTTTGCTTCTCGCTCGAAGACGACCACCAACAAGCACCAGCGCCAATGACGCTGCCGCTAGCAATAGGCTCACCCCTAGCATCTGGCTAGTGAGGTTATGAAACCCTGAAACCGCAGCGCCGATTATGGCTAACATTCCTGAAAGCCCAGCGTAGCCTACCGCAGTCATCAGCCATCCCCAGTTACGCATCCCCTACTCCTCCAATGATGATTCCAGGTCTCGAATCAGCCTGATTACGACTATACGCATTTGGCTAAGTGCCATCGGTGTGCGCAGGCGCGCCTAGAGTTTGAAGCGTACATGGATACAACTTTTACTATCCTGCCGATCAACCACCACTGCCGCGCTACCGTAGCCGGAATAGCTTTTGACCAATCGCATGCCAAGCCCCGTACCTGTCGGCTTAGGATAATTATCAGGAAAGCCGTCGCCCTCATCCCTGACGGTGAGCTGAGCATGATCGCCGGCATGCTTGACGATCACTTCTATGGATCCTTTGCCGTACTTAAGGGAGTTGGTGATCAACTCAGAGATCACTAACCCCAAGGGAGCCATTCTTTCAGGTGGCAGGACGAAGTCGTCAGCCTCCAACAGAATTTGCCGGTCGGCCAAAGCCTTGCCCAGATCACCCAACAGGGCACTTAGGTAATCGCGAGCGCGTACTTCTTGGTCTTCGGCGGCCTGGTATAGTCTCTCGTGAACACTGGCAATGGTCACCACTCGCCCTGCGGCAGTTTCGAGCTGCAACTTAACAGCCGCATCTGGCGTGAGATTGGCTTGAAGTAACAGCAGGGTGTTTACAAGGTGGAGGCTATTTTTGACGCGATGATGGATTTCTTCGAGATAAAGGTCGCTTCGATTTTGCCTGCTGTTCTGCGCCTCAATGAGAGAGAGCAGCTGAGCTTCGTACTGGTGCCGTTCAGTGATATCCCGTGATACCGCTATGATCCGTTCGACCTGACCATCCGTGCCCATGATTGGCGCCACAGTCACGTCCCACCATTTGGGTTCATCGGGAGCGATTGGGCAGTACGATTCGAACCTCATGGTTTCGCCAGCGCTAACTTTAGCTACCGCCTCCCAAACAAGTGATCGCGACTCCTCAGGCCACAAGTCATACCATCGCTGACCTTTAACACTGGTCAGTTGGGTATCCAGGAATTTCAGCCCGGCTTCATTCATGAACTCGATCTCGCCGCTCGGGGCCAGGATATCCACCCAGTCAGGGCTTGCGTTCAGAATGGTCTCGGAATAAGGGTCGGGAACTGGAACATCCACGCCTGCAGATATTCTTTCGACAGCCATGGAAATGACGTTCGAGATGCCTTCCAGAAATACCAGATCGCTCTCTACGAAATCGTCCCCGTTGCTGCTGTCGGCTTCCAGTACACCAAACGGGCTGAGCACACCCCGGATCGGGACATTGATGGCCCGCTCGATTCCATATTTTTTGAGCAGTTCCGGCGTTCGAAAGCGATTTTCCATACCCAAATGATTCGAGAGTACGGGCCTATAGGTGGCCAATGCATAGCCTGCGGGACTAGCCACATCGCCGCCCACGGTTGCCCGCCCGATGTCAGAAGCATCCCAGCCAACGCCATGGGTCAGAACAAACCCTTCCCCGTCCTCTGCTGGCTGGAGCACCTTGGAAAAACGAGTGCACATTCCTTCAGCGACTACTTCACATGCACGGGTCAGCAACAGATCCAAGTCCGCAGCCTTCAGGGACATTACGCCAAACTCGACCACGAGCTCATGTTGGCGGTGCAAGCGCGTATGAGTCTTTTTCAAGGCCGCTCGGATTGTTTCGTCCACTGGTAGCTGCTGCATAGTCTTCCCTTCCGGATTAACGGGAAACGCCCAGAATCCTTTCAGGGCGTACAGGCGGTTCGCTTACCGCTTTCCTACCATAGCCGCTAATCCATGACGGCGCCTAGCGCACCACTCATCGCCCAGTAGCAACGGCGTAGAGGCCCAGAGCCCTAATGCATATGACCCGCGAGCAAACCCTACATGCCGAAAACCATCCTCATTGTGGAAGACGACGACCTCCTAAGAGACCTAACTGCCGAGAGCCTCTCGTCACTCTACGCCGTTGCTATGACGTGCTGCGCAAATGCTGACGAGGCGTTGCATTACCTTTGCAATAAGGAAGTCCCTAGCTTGGTGATGACCGATATCCATATGCCTGGAAGCATGGACGGTTTAGGCCTTGCACACGAGATTTGGCGTCGATGGCCTACCCTGCCAGTGATTCTGACTTCGGGCGACGCAATAATCGACACCGGTTTGCTGCCTGCTCGGACAGCATTTCTCCCCAAACCTTGGGAGATTTCTGATCTCGCCTCGCTGATCAACAAATTAGTAACGCTCCCGCCGCAAGTTGAAACCTGATCCAAAGAACACTGCCTATCCCTTCCATGCTTCGTATTTGGCTAGCAGCGGTTGAACGCTCAACCCATGCAGCAGAATGCTCAACGCCACCACGGACAGCACCAGGTTGATGCTTTGCGCGGCCAAGGTGGGAAGCAGCCCATGATTGAGGGCATAGAACAGGTAGTAGAAGCTGCCGATACCTCGGATGCCAAACCACCCTAAAAGTCCACGCTGGCGGATATCCAGCATTCCTCGAGCCGGGAACAGCAGGATGCTGATGGGGCGAATGACAAAAAACAAAGCACCGGCAACAAGCACTGCCCGCCAGTCCCAATGCTCAATGAGCACTACCCCGAGCAGGGTCACCAGAAATACTTCCATTGCCCGTTCGATCAGGCTACCGAACGCCAACATGTCACCCAACATGATCCCCGCTGCTACCTGCGAGTCGTCGAGCCCTTTCAGATCGCCTTTGACTGCTAGCTCCGGTGCCACGTGCTGGTGACCTACCACAGGCTGTACCAAATGTTCAGCAGCCGGCGCTTCAGGGCTATTGGCGGTCTGCACCTCCGCCTGACGTAAACCAAGTCCCGCAGCGAACACCGCGAGGAACCCATAAGCCTGTATCGACTCGGCGCTCACGTATGCCAACGCAATCAGGGCAAGGGCCAGATAGTCATTGGGCGAGACGGTGCTGTCGTCGTTGCGCAGACGCAAGAACAGCGTGAGCTTGCCCAGGCCGCGCCCCATCCAGTAGCCAAGCACTAGACCTGCGGTTACTGCCCACAGCATGTCCTTGAGCAACCAGTCACTGAACCAAGTCTGGCCATTGTCCTGTTGCAGGAACAGTCCAAGCATGACGAAGGGAAACGCCACGCCGTCGTTGAGCCCTGCCTCACCCGACAAGCTGAAACGGACAAGATCATCGTCCCGGGCATCAACCACCTGCACCAGGGTTGCGAGCACGGGGTCAGTGGGTGCGAGGATCGCTCCGATCAGTAGCGAGACGCCCCACCCCAAGTTCAGGCCGTAGTGCAGCACCAGCGTTACCCCACCGATGCAGAGCAACATCACCGGCCCGGCTAGAAAAAAGGCGCTGCACCAACGGCGGTTGTGCAAGGGCAGGCGCAATTTCAAACCACTGAAGAACAGCGAAAACAACACCGCGACTTCTGTGAGGTGCTCCATCCACTCGCTCGACTTGCTCACGTCCAGTTGAAGAAAACCCAGCCCCGATGTCCCCAGGACGATGCCCAGGGCAAGGCACACTACAGACGAGGTCACAGGGATCCAGCGTAGGTAGGAGGATGAGAGTGCGAGCAGCAGCAAGACTGCGCCCAGCATGGCGAACCAGACGATGAAGGTCATCTGTGCAGAAGCCTTGGGAAAGTTTTCGAGTATTTTTTTGACTTTCCGGCAGGCCACGTCGTTCCGCTGCGCTTGGTGGGCTCACCCAATACCTCGGTGAAATGTAAAAAAAGATTTCAGCGCTCCACTGCGGTCAAACCCTATAGATCGCAGTGGAGATTACGTCATGAAATTCGCCCAGTTCTGCCAATGGCTCGCCAACCACGCCGGTAAGCCGAGCACCTTCTTGATCGCCGTGGTGTTGATTGCCATTTGGGCGGCCTCTGGGCCCTGGTTTCACTACAATGATACCTGGCAACTTATCGTCAACACGTCGACCACCATCATCACATTTCTGATGGTTTTCCTGATCCAGAACACCCAGAACCGGGATAACGACATCATCCACGTGAAGCTCGACGAACTGATTCGCGCTACGAAATCTGCGGAGCAGTCGGTATTGGATCTCGAAGCGCTCGATAACCGGGAAATCCATAAACTTCGCAAGCAATATCAGGCGATGGGCAGCGAATGTGATCCCCAACATCAGGCGCCTGCTGAGCATCAGACGGACGATGTGGCTCGGGATAACCTACAGCGCTAGAGACCTTGTTGGTGGCCCAGCAGAAGAGTTGAAGGTACGTCTGCAGGGGGAAGCGCTTGGTCAATAGCTTGAGCGAGCTCCTCTATCGACCACGGCTTGAAGAGGTAGGTAACAGGTGGTGTGACCTGAGAAGCATCCAGCTGATAGCCCGAGGTCAGAATGGCGGGTAGCCCAGGCCACCTTTCGTGTGCCATGGAGATGAATTCCATACCTTTGATGCTTCCCGGAACACCGTGATCGACAACGATCAACGAGCAGTCGCTCTTGAGTCCCATCAAGTGAATCAAAGCATCTTCTGAGTTATCGAACGCATCGCAGGTGGCGCCCAACTCGATCAGGATTTCCACCAGAAGGGCTTGAAGCGTTGGATCATCCTCTACGACAACTACTGTCTTCCCTGACAGCGACAAACCCTCAATGTCGAGCTTCATCACCCTCTCCAGTACGTAATCCAATGGTCGAGTGTTTCACTCTTCCGGACATGCGTCGATGGGGGCTAAAGGCCACCAAACTCAATGGCCTTACAACTTCGTCAAATGGGACAAGCCTTCACGCATGAAAATCTCCACGGTCTTTGGGCCTACGCCCTCTAAACTCAGTAGCCAGCGCTTAAATCCCTCAGCATCTGACCCCTCCTGCAGTGCCTCAAGTTGGGCAACCAGTTCCACTTCTACCTTGTTGCCAAGATCATGCAGTCGTCGGGCAGTGGATTCATCGTAGCGCGCATAGCCGGCCTGGCCGAGGAGTTTGACCAGCGTGGAATGAGAAGTCTGGGCAAGCTTAATCGGCGTATCCAGGCCCTGCTGATCGACAAGCGTCCGGTACGCCTGCACTGCTACGGTGGCGCGGATGCGCTTCCCCATGAGAAAGCTGGCCAACAACCATCTGAACACGCCAAGGGCATCCGTGACCTCAATGTCGAGGTCACAGGCAGTTATAGTCTTCAACCTTTGCTACGGCGCGGGTCAGCTGAACGTGGATAGGTGCGTTCCTCCTCGAGAGTGCCGTCCGCTTTGTGGATCTTCACGGACGCCGTCTTATCCTCGAAGACATCTGCAAGGACACTGACAAGCTCCTGCTTCGTGGCGGCTCGTTTTGAGGCTCGCTCAGCACCGACTTTCTTCAATTCCCAGCCATCCGAAGTCGGGCTGAGGTGATAACTATCCATCAGCTGGTTCTCCTCTCTAAAGGGATTGGCCATCGTCCTGAAGGTCTTCTTCAGGCTCAGCCGCATCCGTGGCATCAGCGTCATTCAGTGGCGGCGACGTGGGCTTTTCCGGATCGTTAATGAAAGGCACGTCGCTTGGGCCTTTTTCTTCAGAGCCTTCGGTTTTAGGCTGCATGGCAACACCTCCAGGCACGTTGATGGAATACCGGTCTCAGGCCCCTTAGGTAGCACCTGAGAATTTGCCGACATCGATAGGTTGCGGAACGAATTCGGGGCCCTCTCCAGCCAGCCTCCACTTCACCTTGGCAATGCCATACCGCTCAGCCATCGGGCGACTGACCAGTTTGATGTTCTGCTGACTGAAACGCGGAATGATGCCCACGCCGGCATCACAGCTGGCCCAGTGCCATGCGGCGCCGTTGTCCATTTTCTCCAGACGGATAATGAATGTCCGAGGCTCACTGTGAAGCTCGTACTCAATTACATAGAGTTGCTGTCCGATCACCAGAATTCCCTCCCTAGTCATGCGTTATTGAGCAAACCAAGGAAGAAATAATTCCATCGAAATGGCAGGCGGTAAGGCATTCTTTGCATGTACGGCGCGTGGGGGCTATTTGTCCTGACTGCCTGTAAGAAATTCGAACAAGGTTTCAGCGCAGGCTGTGATCCCTTCCACATGCACCATCTCGAAGCCATGGGTATTCTCGGTCGGTATCGCAATGCAACCGGCCCGGGCATCGATGCCGGCACTCAATACCGCACTCGCATCCGACGCAAAGTCAACGAGCAATGCCGCCTGGGGCTCATAACCGGCCTTTCGTCCAGCGGCGATCAGGCCCTGCACCACGGTGCGGCTGTAGTATCCCTTCTGGTCGCCGGTATTGATGATCGGGTTGACCGAAAGCTCCGTGCCGTACTCCTCTAGTACAGGGCCGACCTCGACGGCGATTGTGGTGTCACCGGGCAGCCGGGAAGCTGCGTACATGGCGCCGGCATTCGACTCTTCCTCCAGCGTCGTAAGCACGAACCAGACATCCTGCTTCAGTCTTTCTCGCCGTTTACTCAGCAGCTCCGCGCAGAGAATGACAGCGCTCAGCGGAGCTCGGTCGTCCAGGAAGTGAGCCGCAATACAGTCATGTACCTTGAAGGGCTTACGCCAGTGCTGACTGAGCACGACTCGAGTACCAGGCCGAACGCCTAGCTCCTGGAGTTCCGACTTGCTCTTGCGCGTGACGATGTAGACATCTTTCCACTGAACATTACCTGCCAGCACGTCTCTTCCATTCGAAGTCCGACCGCTGTTGTGCATTGAACCGTAGGACAAAACACCCGGCAGGATGTGTTCATCGCCCAGAATATCGACAGGGCAGACGCCGAAGCTTATCGGTTGCGACCCACCTAGAGCGAGCACCTCCAGGGTGCCGTTCTCCAGCACATTTCTGACAATCATCGCGATCTCATCGAGGTGGGCCATAACGCGTATGGCTGGCTCGGGGCTACAAGCGCGGCCCCCACGAATCACCCCCACCACATTTCCAGCAGGGTCAATATGGGCCTCCTCACAGAAACGGCTGAGCTCCCGCAGGCAAATGTCTCGCACCTCATCTTCTTGTCCGCCCGGCCCTCGGGCGTTGAGGAGCTCGGTCAGTAGTGCCTCAGTCTTCAAAACGTTACCTCCATGTTTGCACGCAAACGTGTTCAGGCCAGCTGGATGTACACCGAGTAGCTACCCAATAACACCCAGAACACCAGAAAGATCCAGGGCGTCCGTAGCGAGAACAGCAATGACTTTCGATGCCCTGCACGCGAGGTTTCCGCCTCACAGAACAGCGGTGACTCGTCGTAAGCCAACCCCATCAGCGGCTCGCTGCGCAGCAGGTGGCTCTGCTTGAGCTGCCAGTGATCGATGATGTTGTACGCCGCCCGGATGCCAGGCCAGGCGTTGAGCGAGCTCAGTACACCGAGTAAGGCGAGGAACGCGGGCACGATCAGGGTGAACATCTCGCCCCATCCTTGATTGAGATTCCCCATGGAAGAGACGAAGGCGATGACCAGGAATGACTGCGCCGCCAGATAGGCATCCGTGCGGTTGGCCAGGATGCTGGTTTCGTATTGGATCTCACGCCGGTAAAAATCCAGACGCTCCTTGGGAGAGCCAAACATCCTGGCATTGTGCTCGCTGATCTCGTGCTCAGGGGTCGCAGGGGTAATGATTCGAGGCACTCGCTACTCCGGGAATTAGGCTCCAAGCGAAGAGATGAGCCTGGAGCTGAGTCCGGTAGAACAGGCGATGGAGCATGGAATTCAATTGGATTGATATCCCGCACCGCTCGTCGTACCAACGGCAGATTGAAACCAACACGCGGAGGCCAGGCCTTTCGAACCGGTATGAACGTTCTCAACTGCAGGAGCTTCTACCATGCGAGACTTCCCTACCCCGCCGTTCCCTTCGCAGCCTCAAAATGTCCCTGGCTCACAGCGCAAGATGGAGCCCTACCCCGACTGTGGTGAGCAGTCGTATATCGGCCACAATCGACTCGAAGGCAAAGTTGCACTCATCACCGGAGCAGACAGCGGCATCGGTCGGGCAGTAGCGATTGCCTATGCCCGTGAAGGAGCCGACGTCGCCATCGCTTATCTGAATGAGCATGAAGACGCGCAAGAAACCGCGCGCTGGGTTGAGTCTGCAGGCCGTCAATGCCTGCTGTTGCCCGGAGATCTGGCGCAGAAACAGCATTGCTACGACATCGTCGAAAAAACAGTCAGCCAGTTCGGGCGTATCGACATCCTGGTCAACAACGCGGCGTTCCAGATGTCTCACGAGACCCTGGAGGAAATCGACGATGATGAATGGGTGAAGACCTTCGATACCAACATCACCGCCATCTTCCGTATTTGCCAGGCGGCCCTGCCTTCCATGTCCAAGGGCAGTTCGATCATCAATACGAGCTCGGTCAATTCCGACGATCCCTCCCCAAGCCTGCTGGCCTATGCCACGACCAAAGGAGCCATTGCCAACTTCACTGCTGGCCTGGCTCAGTTGCTAGGCAAGAAAGGTATTCGGGTCAACAGCGTTGCGCCAGGGCCTATCTGGACGCCTCTAATTCCTTCTACCATGCCAGACGAAGCGGTCACACAGTTTGGTTCCAAAACACCATTGGGTCGTCCTGGACAACCGGTGGAGGTCGCTCCGATTTACGTGCTGCTGGGTTCCGACGAGGCCAGTTACATCAGTGGGTCACGTTACGCAGTGACTGGCGGCAAACCGATCCTTTAGCGAATGAAGGCTCGCCGTGCTGGCGAGCCTTACCCTCTTTTTGCGTGGCAGTCTCAGCGTTTGTGCTGATCGTGATCACGGGCCGTTTTTTGCGCTGTCGAGTCATGTGATGTGCCGGTGGATCCATCCGGACGATGGGCATCGTTGTCTCGCTCCTCTTCCCCATGCGGCCTTGTCTGCGCACCTTCTTTTTGCCTGTCGCTCTCTTTCTTCATGTTGCTCTCCTCCCATTGCCTTTGAACAAGGGAAGCCAATCTACGGAGCAAAGTTCAGGTCAGTGACACTTCAGGAGATGGGCGGGCAACAGGGGCGATGAACCAATTACCCCAGGATCGCGTCCACCGCAAAACAAGCGAGTCGATTCTGGAATGGTAAACGACCCTGTACTGGCCGCCCTCGGCTATCTCAAAGACAACCGATTGATCTTGACCACAGCAGAGTCGTGCACTGCGGGCTGCATGGTGGCTTTGTTGGCGGCGGTACCGGGTACAGGAGAGGTGCTGGAAAGCGGCTACGTCGTCTACTCCCCCAGCGCCAAGAAACGCCTGCTGGGGGTCAGCGCCGAAACCATCGAACGATACGGCCTGACCAGCGAAGCAGTAGCCTGGGAAATGGCCTTGGGCGCCTTGAGAGACAGTGATGCGAATGTGGTGATCGCCACCACCGGGGTAGCCGGGCCTGCGCCCGAATCAGGGATACCACCGGGGACGATGTGCTTTGCGTGGGCTTTCGCCGGCGAGCCAATTGCCGTTTTCACACGCACTCAACGTTTCTTCGGCGAGCGGTCTGAAGTCATGCGTCAAGGCGCCCTGTTCGGATTGACCCGGCTTTCCCACTATCACCAGCGCTGGCTACGCGGTGAGCGCGCTTGAGGGCTGGGATCATGTCGGAAGATGAACTGCTATCCAGGCGTCACCCTGTTCAAGAAGATATGCCGATGCAACAGCGTGTCTGGCGCTTCGAGCGCGTGGGGTGGTACGTGCTCGTGGCCATCGTATTGCTTGCCTTGGCAGGCCTGTTCGGTAATGGCCCATTGAGCGATGCCCAGGTGGTGAGCCAGGATGGCCGGGTACGGGTTGAGTACCAGCGCCTCAGCCGAAGCGGCACGACAGACAGTCTTTTCATCACCGTTCAGGGTATCCCTGGTCAGCCGGTGGAGGTGCAACTCGAGGGGTCATTGCTCCGTGACGCCAGTATCGAGACGTTGCAACCGGAGCCACAACGGTCGATGTCGCATGGCCAGGCCATGCTGTTCCAATTAGGTACTAAGCAAGATGGGGTCGCCACCTTGTACCTAACCCTTCGAAGTGAGCACGTGGGAACCCTGAAGGGCAGCGTCATGGCTGGCCCTGAAAGCGCCGTTCACTTCTCCACATTCCTTTACCCCTAGGAGTGCGTCATGGATTCGATCCTCCGCGCAGCCGGGATGTACGTCGCCCTTATGCTGCTGTTTCGCGTAGCCGGGCGGCGCTCACTGGCCGACCTGACGACCTTTGACTTCGTCTTGCTGCTGATCATCGGGGAGGCCACCCAGCAGGCTCTTCTAGGCGAAGACTTTTCGTTCACCAATGCCATGCTGGTAATTGCCACGCTGATCGTTTTGGACGTCGGTCTTTCACTCGCAAAGCTCAACTCCAAGCCCTTAGCCAGACTTCTGGACGGGCACGCTACCCTGGTTGTAGAGAATGGGCGCTTTCTGCATCACCGCATGCGTCGGGCACGACTCACGGAGGACGATATCCTTGAGTCAGCGCGGGACAGCCAAGGCATCGAAAATATTGAGCAGGTCAAGTTCGCTATCGTCGAACGAAATGGAAAGATTTCGATCATTCCTGTCGAGTAAGGCACGGCGCTACTCCTCGCAGAGCCCAGGCCGTTCAGAGTGCCAATATCGCCTGGCTATGGTCTATGGTAGGTACGGGCATCAGTTCGCGCCGAGATATTAGCCAGGCCCGCATCCGCTCGGTATCAAAAATCTGACCCTCTTCCATCATCAGCACAATGAGCGACTGGGACATTCGGTAACAGCCGCATTGAGAACAGCGTCGCTCTTCCCAACCACCGATGCATTCGACGGACTCAGCTTGCCCGGCGCAAATCAGACAGCTCATGTAAACCCCCTTTTGTTCTTGTTCCCTGCAGGGTAAATGCGAGGTCACGAAGCTCCCTTGTGTCTCGCTTTACATGAGATATACATACCAATCCTAAATTCCCTCTATTTGCGCAGCGCTCACATAAGACGAACCAGAGCTAGATAGCCATGTCGGAATCAGAACACGTGATCTCGAAGGCATACCGATGGAAAGAGAACCAGTAGACGCTCAACAGGGTGCGCCTCAGAGAGATGAGGGTGGATGGTTGCCCCTGGAGCAGTATGGTGCGCTCGGCGATGGGCGCTCTGTGGCACTGATTGGCCTGGACGGTTCCATTGACTGGTGGTGCGTACCCCACATGGACTCCCCACCCCTGTTCGACAAACTGCTGGCCCCGCAAACAGGCGGCTGCTTCTCCATCACCCCCATCGAGTCGTTCGTTGCCGAGCGCCGTTATCTTCCTGACAGCAACGTTCTCGAAACGACGTTCATCACGGGTGATGGTCGCGCTCGACTCACAGAATCCCTGAACAGCGGCCCTGCTGGCAGGTTGCCATGGGCAGAACTGGCCAGGCGTATCGAGGGCGTCGAAGGACAAGTGGATTTTCAGATCGCCATCGATTTCGGAACCCAGGCCGATACGGTCAGCCCCTATGTAGCGCCGAACGACAACGCCTGCGTCTTTCATGCTGGGCGCATACTTGGCATGTTCCTGCACGACGACCAAGTACACATCGAACGCAAGAACGACATGGGCGTGCGTGCATCCCTTACCGTTGCCGCTGGACAGCGCTCTGTGGTCGCGATCATTGCAGGTCGAGATGAGCCGCTGGTGGTACCGCCAGTAGCCTTGATCGATGAACGAATCGACGGCTCACACAGGGAGTGGTGCCAATGGTCTAAGGGGCTTATCTACGACGGCCCATACAGGCACCAGATAGTTCGGAACGCTTTGGCCCTCAAGCTGCTGCTGTCCTCTCCAAGCGGCTCCATTATGGCGGCAGCTACGTCATCGCTTCCTGAACGAATCGGTGGCAACAAAAACTACGACTACCGCTTCGCCTGGGTTCGTGATGCCGGCTACACCATCGAAGCGTTTCTGAGCATCGGTGCGCAGCCAGAAGCCAAGGCTGCCTTTACCTGGTTGCTGCGCCGCCTGGATGAACATGGGCCACGGGTGTTTTATACCCTGGATGGGGCCATTGGTGATTGCGTGCGCCAGGTGGATCTCCCGGGTTACAAAAACTCGCCTCCAGTGGTTGGCAACGACGCGCGCGACCAGCTGCAGCATGGTGTGTTCGGCGACATTTTCGAAACCGCCCGCTGCTTCATCGACAGCGGCAACATTCTCGACTCGCCGAGCGCCATGATCCTGTCCGAACTTGCCGACCAGTGCGCCGACTGCTGGAGGCAGGAAGACGCTGGCATCTGGGAGTTGCCGGAAAAACAGCATTACACGATGTCCAAAATCAGCTGCTGGCAAGCCTTGAGCCGGGCCATCGAATTGGCCGATGGCGGTCACCTTCCCACTACATGCCGGGAACGTTGGGATCGCGAGAGGCAACGGATCAAAGAGTGGATTGAGGCCAACTGTTGGAGCGAGGCACACCAGGCCTACCTGTTCTACCCCGACAGTGACCGCTTGGATGCTTCGGTGGCACTGGCTGTTCGATTCGGTTACCCCAGCGTGGATCGGCTGCGCAGCACGCTGGAGGCTGTTCAAAATGAGCTGGGCGCCGGCGCTTTCCACTATCGCTACAGCAAAGCTCAGGAGGAGGAAGGTTGCTTCCTAGCCTGCACGTTCTGGTTGATCGAAGCCTGGGCAATCCTTGGCCAGCAAGATCGAGCCGAGGTTGCATTTTCCAGGTCACTGAAAGAGCTGTCGCGGGGGGTGGGCATCTACTCGGAGATGATCGACCCGGAGAGTGGAGAGTACCTTGGCAACCTACCGCAGGGTCTGACCCACTTGGCTGCGCTTCGGGCAGCACTAGCCATCGGTGGTTGTCGCCCTGATCGGTGATGCCAACCATCGTGAATGATGAACCCTCCCGATTGGCAACGACTCAACCACAGGCAAGTTCTCCATTCTTTCAATCCGTGATGAGGTAACGCCATGAACGCTATCGACTTACTGATTCAAGACCACAAGCTGGTAAAGAAGCTGCTTGAGGAGCTATCTACCACCACCGAAAGGGCTGTGAAAAAACGCGCAGAACTGCTGCACCGCATCGAGCAAGAGTTGCAGATTCACACGGCACTCGAGGAGGAAATTCTCTATCCAGCCATCAAGCAGGCGGGAGGTAAGGAAGAAGCGAAGATGTACTACGAGGCTAAGGAAGAACATCGGACTGTCGACTCCCTCGTACTCCCCGATTTGCTTCACACCGAAACCGGCACCATCGAGTTTGCCGGTCGTGTAAAGGTCATGAAAGAGCTTCTGGAGCATCACATTGAGGAAGAAGAAGGCGAGCTATTTCCAACGGCCAAGAAGCTCCTGAGCAAAGACATTCTGGAGGAGCTTGGGCGAACCATGGAAACGCAGAAAAAGATGCTCAAGGGCGAGCAGCGGGCCGCCTGATACGGCCAGTCCCTGCCAGCACTCACAAGGCTGGCAGGTCTCCACTTTCAAACATCGAACAACGAGTTGGGAAAGGTTTCATGGAGCATTGGATCGGATTACTGTAATGGCCAGCCATGGTGATGACCGTGCTGGCAGCATGGTGCATCGGCTCCCGCCGTCCGGGCAGAAGAAAGGTCGGCTTCTGCTGCTTCATCGCGAGCAATGTCTTGTGGGCCGTCTGGGGCTGGCAAGCAGAGGCTTGGGCCCTGATCATCCTGCAGTTCTGTCTCTGCGCCATGAATTTGCGCGGTTGGAGGAAGAACACACAACTAGAGGTATGTGGCTGAGGGAGATTGGCTGAACTGACATCGAGTGATTCCCGGCAGCAAGTTGGTACTGTTCAACCACCCATCATGCTTCCCTCCCTGGAAGCATGGGTGAACGGATCATGCCGCCGGCTTGAGCACCACCTTCGTCCAACCATCATCCCTAGCATCGAAATGCTTGTAGGCTTCTGGGCCTTCAGCAAGCTTCAGACGATGAGAGATAATCTGGGAAGGCTTGGCACGCCCATGATGGATGAGCTCTGCAAGACGACGGTTGTAGGCCTTCACGTTCGCCTGACCTGTGCGGATCTGCTGGCCCTTAAACCAGAACGCACCGAAATCGAAGGCCATCTTGCCCTCTTTCGCCAAGTCATTCTTCGCACCAGGGTCTTCAGGCACGAACACGCCCACAACGCCAATGCCACCGGTAGCCTTGGTAGAAGCGACCAGGTTGTTCATGGTGAGGTAGTTCGCTTCATGACCATGTTTGTCGCAGCACTGATAGCCGACGCACTCGCATCCCCGGTCGGTGCCTTTGCCATGGGTAAGGTTCAATATCTCTTCCACGGCCTTCTGTTCGACTGCATTGATAGGCGTTGCCCCAAGCTGCGCGGCAAGCTGTAGGCGATCCGGCTGATTGTCGATCACGAAAACCTGTGAGGCACCTTTGATGATCGCTGAATGCGCCGCCATTAGCCCGACAGGCCCTGCACCATAGATTGCGATGCTCTCGCCTGGCTGCAAGCCGGCCAATTCCGTGGCATGCCAACCGGTGGGGAAAATATCCGAGAGCATGACGTAGTCATCTTCTCGTTCCTGGGCATCCTCAGGCAGCACCAGGCAATTGAAATCTGCGTACGGAACGCGGAGCAGTTCCGCCTGACCGCCTTGGTAGGGCCCCATCTCGGCAAAGCCGTAAGCGGCGCCGGCAGAACCGGGGTTGGCTGTCAGGCAGAATCCCGTGAGCCCTTTTTCGCAGTTCTCACAGAACCCGCAGCCTATGTTGAATGGCAGGCAGACGCGATCACCAATTTTGACCCGGTCGACTCCGGCTCCCACCTCAATCACTTCGCCGAGGTTTTCATGGCCAAAAACTCGACCTGTCTCGAAAGACGTGCGGCCTTCGTACATGTGCAGGTCGGAGCCGCAGATGTTGGTCGTGGTGATACGCACCAGTACGTCGGTGGGCTTCTCGATTTTTGCGTCAGGAACATCCTTGACCGCGACGTCTCGTGGCCCGTTGTACACGATGGCTTTCATGTTGAACTCCCAAAGTCAGGGGCGACGGAAAAGTGCCCTACCCTTTTCAGGTAATCGCTGAGCCTCAGGTGTTCACCACAGTCTGTCGCAGCTCGGATCGGCGGTACTAATCATCATCGCCCTATGATTTAGCGTCCTTGTATGTAGCGAATGAACTGTACTAATTCCTAATCAACACTGACATTGAGCATCGCAATGCTTGCAATGCCAGAAAGCCAAATCACTTTCCTGAAAACACCTAACAGAATCAAGAAAAAGCCCCCATCAGGGGGCTCTAGCAGAATGTCGGAGGAACGTGTTACCGGGCAAGCCAGCCTTCCACTACGTCGCCGCCATACTGGGCTTTCCACTCTTTGAGCAGCTTGTGATTGCCGCCCTTGGTCTCGATGATCTCGCCGTTATGCGGATTCTTATACTGCTTAACCTGGCGCGCACGACGCGGGGCCTTTCCAGCTGCTGCAGGGGCGGCGGCACGACGGTTGGCTTGAGGATCCAGGATGTTGATGATATCTCGCAGGCTGTAGCCGTACTCAGCTAGCAAGTCACGCAGTTTGGTCTCAAATTTAATTTCTTTCTGAAGTTCAGAGCTGCCTTTCAGGGCTTCAAGCTCTGCGAGTTGCGCGGCGAGTTGCTGTTCAAAGATATTGATCAAGCAGTGAATACCTGGAGAGAAAGTATAACGATTTTGATCTAGCGCAGGTACCGGCCCCACTACTGTGGGGCCTTTCGATCTCTCTAAAATGTGGCTATAAATTCAATTGGATACGCCAGAGGCCTTTGCTGCCAAAAACGCCGCAACCCATAGTTGGTCGGCGAACCATTCCGCTTCCGTAGGGCTCAACATCCAAGCCACCCATCCGAACTGAAGCATAATCGACTGCTCATAAGGTCTGATCGACAGGTCGTAAATGGCCTGTGCCTCGTCGGCAAAATGAACGACTGGGTCTGGATCTCTCAGCGCTCCAATTGCGGCGAAATCTGCGCCATCCCCGTCGCAGTGCATTTTATCAATACCTACTTGAGGCTTTGATAAATGCGGCATGATCAATTGAGTCCAAAAACCTATGGTGTCGTAGACCTTCATGGACTTGCGGTCGTAGGCGTTTGTTAGTGATAGACGCAGATTCATGGCCGCCCGGAGTAAGCCGACTGCGATTTGATGGGCCTGGCAGGGCGTATAAGCTACTCGGAAATCATGTAGCCATGTATCAATGAGGCCCGTGCTGGTGAGGCTCACAGAGGCCTTGTAGCTCTCCTCCGTTTCTGGAAAATTAAAGGCCGAGGTAGCCTCAAATAGAGCGGTGGCTTTGCACTTGCTGTAATTCATTTTGCACTCTAGAAAATACGCTTACCTACCAAAACGGTTCGTTTCGGCAAACCTTGAGCGTAAAATTCAAATTTCTTCGAAATTTTTCATAGCGTGGGGCACGCACTGCATCACCGATCGAAGAGATGGCTGACTCCGCAAAATTCAGGCAAAAAAAAGCCCCACTTAAGGGGCTTTTCACACGCGCCTAGATATTCCATATCTTCGATCGCGGCTCTTGATGGAGATCGGAGGTCTTACACATCAGCTGCAGTGTCCATGAGCGCTCCACTTCGAGATGGAGAGAGCATATTGGAAACATCATCCATTCGTCAAATTTATTTTTATTTACAAATACTTATAAGAAGTTGGCCTTCTCCCCCAGGACAGAGATACCAGTCTCTAGGGAATCTCCGAACAAGCCTTCAGTTATGCGAGAATCCCCGCAACACCTGATCCGAGCCGCCCATGAGCCAGATGAGCTTTTCCGACTTTGAGTACGCCGGCAAGCGCAAGCAAACCCGCCGAG
>Ga0209389_1000332_pt1 | contig 28776 bp, 36 predicted proteins | sample CowpearedBW_FD_187526 | JGI IMG/M metagenome (GOLD analysis project Ga0209389, IMG submission 187526) | Root nodule microbial communities of legume samples collected from California, USA - Cow pea red BW (SPAdes) (version 2) | ecosystem: Host-associated > Plants > Roots > Nodule | place: USA... | reverse complement strand
AACACTCGGTCGGTGTCGCGGCTCAATATGCATCGGCTCTTGGCAAAACGGCAAATTGCCAAACCTTGGTGTCGCTGACACTTGCGCGCGGCGAGGTGCCGGTGATGATCGCATTGCGTCTCTTCCTGCCCGAGAGCTGGACCAGCGACGCCCCTCGTTTGAAGCTGCGCGCGGCGCGAGGTGGTGTCTGCGGTTACGGAGCGTTACCAGTCGGCCAAACGAGCGGAGAAGGGACGGATCCTCGACGAGCTGTGCGCGACGACGGGCTGGCATCGCAAGCATGCGGTGCGGGCGCTCCGGCGACGCGAGACGGTTGGACCGAGCCAGGTCGAGGCGACAAGAAAGCGAAGACGCAGATATGGCGCGACGATCAAGGACGCGCTGACGGCGCTGTGGGAGGCGTCGGATCGGGTGTGCGGCAAGCGGCTCAAGGTCATGATCCCGACCTTGCTGCCTGCCCTTGAGCAACATGGCCGATTGCAGCTTGGCCAGTCGGACCGTGATCGTGTTCTGGCTATCAGCGCCGCCACCATTGATCGCCTGCTCGTCGATGTGAAGATCGCGGCGAGCGGCGGCAGGCGGCGCCGTGCCGGATTCTATTCGGCAATCAGGCGCGAGGTCCCGATCCGCACGTTCAACGACTGGAACAGCCCGGTGCCCGGCTTCTGCAAGGTCGACATGGTCGCCCATGGCGGCACGTCGGTGGCTGGCTCGTTCATCCAAACCCTAACGATGGTCGATGTCGCCACCGGCTGGACGGAGTGCCTGCCTTTGCTGACGCGGGAAGGTTCGCTGGTCGTCGAGGCGATCAACCGCGCACAGAGCCTGTTCCCTTGGCTATTGCGCGGCGTGGACTTCGACAACGACAGCGCCTTCATGAACGATGTCGTCGTGCCATGGTGTCGTGAACAGAAGCTCGAAGTCACACGCTCGCGCGCCTATAAGAAGAACGACCAGGCGTTCGTCGAGCAGAAGAATGGTGCGGTTGTCCGCCGCCTTATGGGCTATGGCCGCTTCGATGGCGTCGAGACGGCGCGTATGATGGGCCGCCTCTATGCGGCGGCACGGCTCTACGTCAACTTCTTCCAGCCGTCATTCAAGCTGAAGGAGAAGCGTCGCGAAGGGGCTAAAGTGATCAAGCGCTATCATCTCCTATCGACGCCCTATGAGCGTGCCTTGGCGCATCCCAAGGTGACCGCGGCCGTGAAGAAACGGCTCCGCGATCAGTATCGCTCGCTCGATCCCGTCGCGCTGTTGGCGGAGATTCGCGCAACCCAACAGGAACTAGGCAATCGCGTCGATCGTCGTGCCGGACAGGCGCGCGGCCTGCAACCCGCTCACACTAACATCCTGCCAGCGACCGCGGCGACGTTCGCGAAGACGCTCGGCAAGACCGCGACGGTCGGCGAGCCGCGTGCCACGCACCGGCGAACTCGTCGGCCCTATAAGACCAGAGTTCGCATGCCGTCCAAGCTCGACCCGCATATTGCCGCGATCGAAGCGTGGCTCGCAGAGCAGCCGCAGCTGACGGCGCTCGCAATTGTCAGCCGGCTGCGCGAGAAATACCCCGAGAAGTTCGGAAAGAGACAGCATTCGATTGTGCAACGTCTGCTGAGGGCGCTCAGACGGAGGGCTGCCGAACGGCTGGTCGCCGAAGGCCCGCTCGACGACGCCACGACCGCTGCCCCATTGCCCGGGGTTGTGGACGGCTCGGGCTATGTAGGGCCCGACCCGCCCACAGCCCCTCTCGTCGAGCAAGCCGGGAAAGCCATCTGGCGCGACCGATTAATCGACATCGGATCGTCATCGGCAATGGCGCCATCAGGGTAACATTCGCAGATGCGGCAATACGGGGGGGCAATATTGGGCTCTGACGCATTTTTGGTGCAGCTCCGATTATTCTGCGCCGATTAGTCTAGCTTGAAGCAAATCGATTTTCCCGCGACCGTACATTTGACGTTTGACGAGCTTGAGGCGCGTGATCTGACCTTCAGTCTGTCCGTTGGACCAGAGCGAAGTGATTGCGGCCCTAACCGCCGCTTCATCTTTCGCAACGCCGCTGGCGAACGAGGCGACGTGACTGGCGCGGGCGCGCTCGATCCATGGGATGAGCCCCTCCTCAGTTTTGCGCCGGATCATCAAGTGGAATTCAGCGATGATCTCGCGCGCCTCGACCAGGGTTGGTACGCCAGCTTCGATCGCCGCGACCGTGACGGTCTCCGCTTTCGTGAGTACATCCCGCCCGACTGTCATGAGGCGTGCGATCGTTCTGGGCATATGTACTTCTTCGCGGCGCTGGCCATCCTGGTCGCCTATTGCGATTATCGACCCATCATCGCCGGCACGGCGGCGGTCGCGCTACATCATCTGACGCTGAATTTCATTCTCCCGGCGGCTGTCTATCCCGGCGGCGCCGATTTTGGCAGGGTCATTCTCCACGCCGTTATCCTGCTTATCGAGGCCGGCGTATTGATCTGGCTCGCGCAGACGCTCTCGAATTTGTTCGCGACGGCAGCAGAGAAAACGGCGGAAGCCAAGGACGCGAACGCGGCCGAGGCGCGCGCCAACGCCGATCGAATCCGGAATGAGCAAGCAAAGCGAGACCGGGACGAAGCAAGGCGCGAACTCTCCATCGGCTTCGAGCGCAAGATCAGTGAAGTCGTCGCGGCGGTTGCCGTCGCGGCGGGCCAGATACAGGGTCTGTCGGCTTCAATGAACGAGGGCAACGCGGAAACCACGCGGCAGACCGCCGCCGTTGCGGCAGCTTCGACGCAGGCATCGACAAATGTCGAAACAGTCGCATCTGCGACCTCAGAGCTCACTGATTCAATCAATAGCATCGCCGAGCAGGTAACGCGCTCCGCCGGGATCGCGGCCAGGGCGGCCGAGCAAGCGCGGCGTGCCAATACCGTCTTTGAAGATCTTGCTGCAGGTACGCAGAAGATCGGTGAGGTGGTGACGCTCATCCACAACATTGCCGGTCAGACCAATCTGTTGGCCTTGAATGCGACGATCGAAGCCGCACGCGCCGGCGAGCATGGTCGCGGATTTGCGGTCGTCGCGAGCGAGGTCAAGGCTCTGGCTAACCAGACCGCGAAGGCGACCGAGGAAATTGCGGCGCAAATCCAGGACATCCAAGCTGCCACCGGCGAGGCCGTGAACGCCATCGCGGCGATAGGTGGCACGATCGCCGAGATCGATCAGATCTCCGGCGAGATCGCAGCCGCGGTCGATCAGCAGAGTGCCGCAACGGGCGAAATTGCGGGCAACCTGCAGCAGGCTGCTGACCGCACCAAAGATGTGAGTGGCAGTATCGTCAACATCAATAGCGCGTCCGAGGAGGCGAGCAGTGCCGCAGGGCGGCTGTTTGATGCCGCGACAGCGCTTTCCTCACAATCCGATCAGCTTAAGATCGAAGTCGACAAGTTTCTGAGCTCATTATCAGCCGCGTGAGGTTACTCGGAATGCCACTGACCATGCACCCTCAGAGGTGAATCATCTAAGCGGTTCTATGGCGCCTTCGAGTAAGGGCGGCCGCCAATAGTGAATTTTGCGTTCGAAGCGAGCTCACGCCGGAAAGGTGGTCGCGAAAGGAATTTTGAGGTTATTCGATCTCCCGCTTCAGTCGTAAGTGAATACCGGAGATTTCCGCACGGCCGCTGGCCAGTAACCGGTCCACGACTGCGTCGCTGATGATCTTCGTGCCAAACCGCCAGCCTCCTCTCGGGCGCCGCTCGAACGAACTGAGTTCAAGAAGGCGGAGGTAATTGCGATCGTAACGGAGTTTGGCTCCCGGCATCAGGCTCCCCCACAACAAGCTCGAACGACTGACCTAAGCCTCGTCCGGCAAACAGAACTTGTCAACTTTTGCGTGCAATTCTCTTTAGCGCAAAGATGCTTGGAAGCGCATTTTTACCTTCCCTCTGTAATAGAGGGTGCCAAATGCACTTCCTTCAAGAGCTTCCCGTGCGCGAACTGTGTATCCCCGCAGCGCAGCGGCTGCGTCGGATAGAGGTGCTCGCCGGTCGGACCGCCGACGACGCCGACGTGCCGCGCGCGAACGCGTTCGATAAAAGGGGGCGGGACCTGGTTGATGTGGTCAACGATCTCTGCAGGTGGCTGTCACTCGGCGCAGGCACCTGCGCGGATCAGGTCATCACGGCCGGCGTCGTGAGCGCGATTGCAGGTGAGGGAGCACGCCTTCCTTGCCTTGCAGGCACCAGCCATCTTGAGCTCCTCAGGAGTAAGGGGTCCGGACTGAGTGTCTGAAACTTTCTTTACGGAGTCGACGCGCTCAACAATCGTCATCCCGTTGCCGTTGTCCCATCCGTGCGCCTGCACTTCGTACACATCACCTTCCTTGCAGATGTCGTAGACCTTGCCGGCGGGCTCGCCTGTGAAGCTGCAGTTCCCAATCACCAGAGTATGGGCGCCGGAGAAATCACCTCGGCAGGTGACGGATTTGGTGACCTTCGTGGGTCCGGCGGCAACCGCGGTTGACGACACAAAGAGCAAAGAAATAACGGGGAGGATCTTGTGCATGGTCTCACTTTTAGTGCTTGGATGGAGCCGAAGCTTTGTCCGCGCGGGGCGGACGCTACCTCGCAGGATCTAGCACCGTTCCTGAGTCCAATGCGATCGACGTGGCCACCAAGTGGCAGCCGAGCATGGCTCGGTGTCGATCGGGTGCATCGTTGCGTGGTGGGGCAGGTTCGCTCGCGTCGCTCCTTCATGCGAATGACGGTATGTCCGACGTTGCCGTGCCGCTGAACGCACGCGGCCAGTTCCCGCGACACCGAAGTGCAGGCCGATCGGCCGGCCGAACCGCTCCATTTTGGCTCCGCACACGATTCTTGCGCAATGGAGGAGCGAGTGCCGTCGGCGGGCGGCTACGCCGCAGCGCTTCGGAGAGCAGGTTCGGGGGCACTGCGCGAGAGGAGGCGGCTCAGCCTTGCCAAGTCGTCTCCGGACGCGGCCTGGCACCGCGACCGGCCGTCGAACTTGGCCTGATAGAGGGCGGCGTCGGCGGCCCGCAGTAGGTCGGCCAGGCGGCTCCCATGCTCGGGCGACATCGCGATGCCGACGCTCACGCCGATGCGAGCCGATGTTCCGGAACCGATGTCGTAAGGCGCACCGATGGTCTCGATCATTCGCCGCCCGAAGGCCATCGCTTCTTCCGCAGTGCGGCCCGCAGCGAGCACGACGAACTCGTCGCCGCCAAGGTCGTGCCGGCAGGTCGCCTTCGCGCAGAAGGCCACGTATGCGCTCGGCCACGCTCTCCAGCGTGCCGACTTCGTCAGCGCCCATTAGCCGCGAATAACCGGCAACGTCCGCTGCCAACACCGCCGCTAACCGTCTCTCAACGCGCGCCGCAACCACCGCAAACCTCCTGCTGGTTCGGACTGGAATATAGCAGGTTGAACGTCAGGCCGGGAGACTTGGAAACCGCAACGATAGTCCACCACCGCCGCAGCACTACAATCCTACGTGCCGCCGGACGAAGGGGGGGGGTCCGGACGCCGCGCCAGGCCCCTTGACGGAGCCTGATCACCGAGGAGACTTGGTGGTATGTGATTGCACTCGAGATTTGCCGCCATGCGATTACTTTCAGCCGTCGTCCTCTCGTTGGTCTGCCTGGCCGCCTTGCCCGCCTCTGCCGAGACGTGCTCTCAAGCCATCGCGCACTGCATACAGGACGGCTCCAGGCATCCGGACGCGGACGCGAAGTGCGCCGCTGCGGGGCAGGCCTGCATGAAAACCGGAGTGTTCGTCGGTCCCTACACGCGCAAGGTCTGGCGCGGCTTCGACAAGCGCTGAAGCGCATCCCCGCGGCTGGTTCGGTGATCAGCGCGATGCGCGCTGTCGCTCGAACGTATAGTGGCAGGTGCGCCCGCTTTGGCGTTCGCCCGTGCCGTGCGAGCCTTCCAGACGGACTGAGACCTAGTGGTTGATGGGAGTGCCGGCGGCTACGTTCTTCAGGTTATATTTCGGATTGCCGGCGAAGCCCGTGACCTGGAGCGTGCCGGCTCCGTCCTCGTCGGGCGTTCCTTCATAGCTCGCCGAGGGAATGCCGCCCGGCGTTCCGAATTGCGCCTGTAATCGTCCATCCGTAATGGTCGCGACGAACCGCCAGACGTAGCCGTCCGCTGCGCCTTCGCGCGGACAATCGGCGACCACATTCCACTTGCCATTCAGCGAAGCCAGACGAGCGGACGGTCGCCCGTCCTGTTTGGCAGAGCCGGCAGCCTCCGATGCCGGCTTAGCCACGTCCTTGTCGGCCTGTCGCTGCTCGGCGAGCCGGCCCTTGTCCGCAGATGGGCGCGCCTCCTCGGCGGCGATCTTTTCCAATTGACCTTTGGCCAGGTCGGCATAGAAGCCGGACGGGTAGTTTTTCAGGAACGAGGCCCAACCCGCGCGGGTGCCGAGCTGCAGCGCGAGTTCTAGTCGCGCCGAACGTCGGCCGCGGGATCCGGCTTGGTGGCATCGACGGACGCGGTCGCGACGAGCGGAAGGTCCTCGCCGCCGAGCGAGCCGTAGACATAAGGCTCTTGCCGGTTGGCCGTGGCCTTGAGGACGTCGTCGCGCACGAAGCCGAAGGCCCGGCGGACGTCCAGGCCGGGTCGCGGCAGATATTTGACCAGGGCGGCGGCGAACGGGCTGTTGCCGGCATCGCCGTCGGCGGCGGTCGACCCGGCCTTGGCCGCGAAGGCGATCAGCGTATTCGGGCTGGTCGGCTCGACCTTGGCGAGCCCGCAGGTGACCGAGCGCGACGCGACTGCCCGCTTCATCCGGTTCGCGAAGGGATTGTCGCGGCAGGCATCCAGGATGATCAGCCGCAGCCGCCTTGCCGGGTCCACCGCGAACAGCACGCGATCGAGCGGCAAAGTCGCGTCCAGCACGTCGGCATCACTCTCGATCGCGGCATCTACCGGAATGAGGTAGTTGACCCCGTCGAGCTCGATCCCATGTCCCGCGTAGTACACGAGAGCGATCTCGGCATCCTGGCTCCGGCCGCCAAAATCGCGCAGTGCCTTGCGCATCTCGTCGACAGTCAGGTTCAGCCTGGTTTCGACCGCATCGAGCCGGCCGCCTTGAGCATGGCGGCGACCGCCGCTGCGTCGTTGGCAGGATTGGAGAGGATCGGCACATGCCTATAGGCCCAGTTGCCGATGACCAACGCTACTCGGGTCGCCGCACGTGAAGGTCCGCAGCACAGGCACGCGGCTGCGACGATCATGAGCAGAATTCTCCTATACCCGCCGGAATTCCTGAAACCAGTTCTGCCGACGTGCCGATCCGCGGTTTGCATGAGCTTCGCCCAGCGACTGAGAGGCCGTTAGGTTACCTCAAGCAGTTCCGGGCCCAAAGCGGCTTCGCAGCCCCTCCGGCCGTTCGCCTTGTCCGAAATTTAATGTGGGCCGTGCATGGTGTCGCACTGAAGGCTGCGGACCCTAGCGCTTATCGTGGTGCCTGGCCGCGGGTTGCCCCGCCGCCAGGCGGTGAGCACCTCCGGCCTAAGCCACCCCAGGCCGTTGGTTGCTCGGCCGTTCTTGCGAAGGCGAACTGCGTGTCGACTCCGCCCGTGGGTATCGTCTCAGTTCGCCACTCGTGCAGCATCACCTTAAGTCACCAGGAGGATCGGGCCGTTCCGAGCGAGCTCTGGCGCCGCCTGCGTCTTAGTTGGCCCTTAAGTTAATCAACCGCAATTTCCCTTGCTCATAAGGGAGCGCAGGCTCGGCGTCATGGAGCGCCAGATCCTGTTCAAGTGTCCGCGCACCGGCATGAACGTCCGGCACCGGCTGGAAGACGATCGGCCGGAGGCGCCGTCGGCAAACACCCACGTCCCCGTGCGGTGCCCGGCCTGCACGGCGCTGCACTTCGTCAACAGCACGACAGGCAGGCTGCTCGGCGAGCGAAGCAGCAGCGAGACAGATCGAGATCAGCGCTCGGCCTGACGAGGCGGCGGGCGGCGCACCAAATCCTTTGTAGGTTCCAAACGCGTGGAGGTGCGATGTCGACCTTGGCAAACCTGCATGCGCGCAAGCAGGCGCTGCTGGACCGGCTAGAAGGTGATCCCGGCCCAAACGAACGCGAGGAAATCGAACGCCTGCTCGCGCAGATCGAGACCGCGCTCAGCCTGCTCGAGCCCGGAACTGCCGCCGCGCCGAGCGAGGAATAGGATGGAATGCAGATCGGCCCCGGCAGCCGTATTGCTGCCGAGGCCGATCGCGTTCTTAAACCGTCCAAATGCTTTTGCCGTCCAACCCGCAGTCCCGGACTTCGTTCCATCGAACCTGCCCGCGGGTCGCTCTCCGGAGCTGACACCGTATCTGCTTTCGCAAATAGAGGGGCGGAGCCCGGAGTGCCTAGAGTCCGGATCTCCGCAACCGTAACAGCACCGGAGCGCGCGCTCATGCCGCTTGGTAAGGAATCAATTTTACGCTTCCGAGCCCGGTTCCCTTTGAACCATCACAAATTCGGGCGGCTGTAGTGTTCTTCAATCCTGGGACAGGTGGTCGACCTGCGCCCATCCGTGCAGGAGCATCCGTCGATCATTGGATTTAAACTACGCCTCGTCCAGTCTAAGGGTGGGTCCCGGTCTACCCCGAAAGCCGGACGCTACGTCGAGTTGATCATCGGAATCACGTCACTCATGCGGCGCCTTCGATCCTGCACGCAAGCTTGGAAGCTTGAGCGATTGTTCGCCCCAGCCTCCCGCATCCCGCCGTCACTTATGCGAGCCGCAATTCAGAAGGGCCATTTGTCAGCGTAGCTGACAGTAATTTCCGGAACCTGTCAGCTAGAGAAGCGACAACAAGTCATCTCGGACTTATGAACCAGAGGCTTCTCTGACGGCGCTGTCTGAAGTACCTTTTGCGTGAAGCTTCGATCGCTCACCGCATCGGCTGACGCAATACTCACGTCACTTACGTCATCGACGAATCTGCGAGTGAACTGGGAAGAACAAGGCTCCGTTCTTTTCCCTGTCGAGAGAGAGCGATTTGGTTGATCTTTGGAGTTGCAACGCGTGCTCTCAGTCATCTGTCCGCGCTGCGGGAGGAACCAAGAGGCGCCGCAGAATTTTTGCACCGAATGTGGCGCGCCTTTGCCGGTACGCTGCTCTTCATGCGGCAGTCAGAACTCGCCGAGCGCCAAGTTTTGCGGCGAGTGCGGTGCTGGCCTGAAGTCGAATAACCGTATCTCCACCGGGGTCGACGAGAACCCGGCTGCATCCCAGCCAAAGTGTGACGAGGCTGAGCGCCGACAACTTACCATCATGTTTTGCGATCTAGTGGGATCGACAGCCTTATCCGGGCGCCTCGATCCGGAAGATCTCCGCGACCTAATCCGAGCCTACCAGACCTGCTGCGAGCAAATAGTTAAGGAGTTTGATGGCCGTGTTGCCAAGTACATGGGCGACGGGGTTCTTGTCTACTTCGGCTATCCGCAAGCCCATGAACAGGATGCTGAGCGCGCGGTGCGTGCAGGCTTAGGCATCATCGAACAAGTAAGCAAGCTCAAGACGAACCTGTGTTCGCCGATGCACGTCCGGATTGGCATCGCAACAGGCCTTGTTGTCGTTGGTGACGTTATCGGTTCAGGCGCTGCGCGCGAAGAGGCCGTTGTAGGTGAAACGCCCAACCTGGCAGCCCGTCTCCAAGCAATGGCAGAACCGGATGCGGTTCTCATCAGTGAGTCCACATACCGTCTCGTCGGAGGAATGTTCGAGTGCGCTGCTCTTGGTAAGCATGCTCTCAAAGGGTTTGCAGAGCCGATGCATGTCTGGCGGGTACTTGAGCAGACTCACGTCGAGAGCCGTCTCGAAGCTCGGCATGCGATAGGGGGTGTCACGCCTCTCGTGGGTCGAGAGCACGAAATAGCACTACTGCTTGACCGCTGGGAGCAAGCAAAGGACCGAGAGGGGCAGGTCGTGCTGCTATCGGGTGAGCCGGGTATTGGCAAATCTCGGATTGTACAATCGCTTCGCGAAATGCTCCGCAACGAGCCGCACACGCGCCTGAGCTATTATGGCTCTCCATATCACCAGAACACGGCATTGCATCCCTTTATTGAGCAACTCGAGCGAGCAGCTGGATTCAAACGGGAAGACACGCCCGAACTGCAGCTTTACAAACTTGAACTCTTGTTGAGCCAAGCAACAGCGCAGATCCGCGAGCAGGCGCCACTGATTGCGCGGTTGCTGTCGATCTCAGTTGGCGAACGCTATCCACCGATTCTCCTGAGTCCGCAACGACAGAAGGAACAAACGCTGGAGGTTTTGGCTGACCAGCTAAGCGCTTTGGCGGCACAAAATCCTGTCCTGGTGGTTTTCGAGGACGTTCAATGGATTGATCCAACGTCAATTGAGCTGCTCGATCTCACGATCGATCGTATTCAGAAGCTCCCGGTTCTCATGGTCATCACTTATCGTCCAGATTTTACACCCTCGTGGACTGGTCATACTCATGTGACGTCGCTCTCCATAAATCGGCTTGGCCGCCGGCAAGGGATGACGATGATCGAGAGGATCACCAGCGGAAAGTCACTGCCACCCGCAGTTCTGGACCAGATCCTGGAGCGGACCGACGGAATTCCACTATTTGTCGAGGAGCTGACGAAATCTGTGCTCGAATCCGGGCTGTTGCGGGAAGCCGAAGATACATACCAGCTCACCTCTTTGTTGCCATCCCTGGCAATTCCGACAACCCTTCGCGACTCCCTGATGGCGCGCCTCGATAGGTTGGCCCCTCAAAAGGAGGTTGCGCAGATCGGTGCAGCGATCGGGCGGGAATTTTCTTACGAACTGCTCGCCGCCGTTTCTGGGCAGGACGAATCGCGCCTGCAACACGCGTTGGATGAACTAGTGAGATCCGAATTGGTCTTTCGGCGGGGGATGGCTTCCAGCGCGACCTACACGTTCAAGCACGCCTTGGTGCAAGACGCGGCGTATAGCACGCTGCTACGTAGCCGGCGATATGAGCTCCACGCCCGAATTGCGGCTGTCCTGGAACAACGGTTCTCTGATATCGCCGAAACCCAGCCCGAGCTTCTCGCACGCCATTACACCGAGGCGGGTCTAATACAGAAGGCCGTGGAGTATTGGTTCCGGGCCGGCCAGTTGGCCGTTGTCCGCTCTGCGACAGCAGAAGCGATCGCGCAATTCGAAAGAGGGTTGGACGTTCTGGAGCGTCTCCCCAAGGGGGAGGAGCGAGACCGACAGGAGCTCGGGCTTCAAGTTGCCCTGGGTGGTATGCTGGTCGCTGCGAAGGGCTTTGCGGCGGAGGCCACCGGCAAGACCTACTTACGCGCGCGCGAGCTTTCGGAGCAACTGGGCGAAGTGTCCCATCGATTCGCAGTGCTGTACGGACTCTGCCTCTTCCACCTCTACAGTGGTCAAATGCTCAATGCACGACAAGCCGCCACAGATTTGCTGCGTCTTACCGAACAGGAAGGCAGTAACGAACAGTTGTTTTACGCGAACAGAGCGCTTGGAGTCGCTTCGCTGCCTCGAGGAGACTTTGAAAGTGCCAGAAAGCATCTGGAGCAGGCGCTCGCACTCTTCGAACCGGCGCGACACCGCGGCCGCGCGCTCTTTTACTCGTTCGACCCGCGCGTCGTCTGTCTTGATTATCTCTCCCGGACGATGCTGCCACTCGGCCAATTGCGACGAGCCATGGCTCTGCGGAGGGAGGCACTTGAAGAGGCGCGCGCGCTTTCTCATCCAAATACGCTCGCTCTCGTGTTGTTTTTCGGAAGCGTCTTTTTCCAGATCATCGAAGATGGCGATGCCGTCCGCACGCGCTCCGAGGAGCTGCTTGGGTTATCTGTCGAGGAGGGCTTCGATTTTTGGATGGCGGCGGGAACGGTATTGGTAGGCTGGATGCTGACGCAAGATGACAAAATCGAGGTCGGGCTCAATCGAATGCGGGAGGGCATAGATCGTTGGCAGGCGACCGGAGCCGAATACATGGTACCGTACTTCTTGAAGCTCATGGCTGACGGCCACGCGCGTGCAGGACGAACCGGCAGGGCTCGGGAGCTGATAGACGAAGCGATCGTGCGAGCGGATCGGACCCAGGAACGCTGGTTCCTGGCTGAACTATTTCGCGCACGGGGGAGCTTCGCCCTGGGACCGGCCGACGCGGAGGTGGACTACAAGCGAGCCTTGGATGTAGCGCGTGAGCAGCACGCAAAGTTTTGGGAGCTGCGTGCCGCGACCAGCCTGAGCCGCATTTGGCGCGATCACGGGCGTTGCGCTGAAGCACGGGATGTCCTTGCGCCGCTCCACGCCTGGTTCGCTGAAGATCGCGGCACCGCGGGGATAAAAGAGGCGGAATTGCTGCTGCACGAGCTTACATCGTGACCAGGTCAGAGAAGATTCCCGCATCGTCGGCAGACGAGTTATTTTTAGCGACCAAGAAGTGCGATAGGTAGTAAGCCAAAGGAGGACTCGATGGATATTTCTGCCGCAGACATCAAGCGCGAAGTCGAGAAGGCGTATGAGAACTGGGACGCGGAGTTCAACAAGAAGAACGCGAAGTCGGTGGCTGCGGCGTACTTGCCGACCGCCAAGCTGTTGCCGCCGACGCATCAGATCGAGACAGGTGAAGCGGCCATTGAGGAGTTCTGGACCGGGCTCTTCGCGAATGGTGTGACCGGCCATCGGCTTGATCTCATTGATGCAAGTGGAGACGAGAAGATTATTTTCAGCGCGGCCAGGTGGAGTGCTACCGGCAAAGACAAAGATGGTAGGGCGGAGCCTCTCAGCGGAATGGCCGTTCACGTTTTCGAGCGCCAGGCGAGCGGCGTGCTTAAACTAAGGCTTCATACCTTCAACTGAAGTTTGCGAGCAACGGGCCCGCCCGTGGGTTGCGGGAAGAAGCGGACGGACTCGGGTCATGAGAGGGAAAGTATCCGCCACCTTTCGCTGGCGCCGCGCCTGCACATGAAGTCGACCAGCATGCTGCGCCCCATCAGGAGATCCGGGTGATGCGGTTCCCCAACCGAGACCTGCGGCTCGTCCGCGCGCTCTCCGCTGTTACTCACAAAGCTCGGAGAGCAGCGGATCTCGATTCTTCCGTCAGTCGGTGCCCATCAACCGATTAAAAACCGCTTCCAATGCACGTTCGTTCACGAAGGGCTTATGGCCGGGGACCGAGCAGGCAATTCGCTGGTCAGCCCCCGGCGCCGCCGGTGTTGAGAAGTTGCGAGATCGTGGTAACGAGTTGGGCCGGCGCGAAGGGCTTGGTGAGCAGGATGCTGTTGGGCACTCCGAGCTTGGCCCATTCGTGGGCGGCCGCACCTGTCATGTAGATAACGGGAAACACGGGGTCCCGCTCCCTGACGAGACGCGCGAGGTCCCAGCCGCTCGTCCTGCCTTTGAGGTTCACGTCCGACACCAGCGCCCGGAATTCGTGGATACCGCTCTTCAGGAGGGTCGCCGCTTCTTCCGCCGACGACAAGATCTGCGGTCGGAAGCCGGCTTCGGTCAGCGCCTCCTCCAGCATTTCCTGGATCTGGTAGTCCTCGGCCACCAGGATGGTGAGAGATTCGGTCAACGGGCGCCCCTGCTGCAGACGGCGATTCTACGCCGGCGCAGATGCCCGCGTTCCCTTGGAACTGTTCAAAAGTGCACCGAAGCGGGTGGACGCTCTACCCGTCTGCCCGACCGGCGAGAAGGCGCCTGATGTGGTCGAGCACCGACCGGTGATCGACGCCGCCGCCGGGGCCATCTTCGCAGAGATCGCCCGCCATCTGCATAACCTTCGCGACCGTGCCGCCGAGCAACACCTTGATGGCGGGGCGTTCGGACCGGATCCAAGCCGCCAAGGCGAATCCCTGCTCGCTGGGCGCGCCCTTCACGTCGATGAGCACGACGTCGATCTGGTCGCCCCGCCCCGATACAGCCTGCCGGGTTTCGTCGGCGTCGATGGCCTCCAGGACCCGAAAGCCACAGTCGCGCAAATATTGGGCGAGCGGCTGCCGCACCAATATGTCGCGCTCCATCACCAGGATGGTCGGCTGCTCCATTCGAAGTTCTCACTGCATAAGCGTTGCGATCAGCCGCGCGATGCGCTGCGGGTCGTATGGCTTGGGCACAAATTCGCCGAGATTTCGGGCGCGGCTTTCCACGTCGCTGCTTCCGGAGGCGATGACGACGGGCATGTCCGGATGCCGGGTCAGAACCCGCTCGGCCAGGGTGAGACCGTCGAGATCGCCGGGCGTCCGGATGTCCGTGAGGAGCAGATCGACCGGCTCGCCCGATTGGACGTACTCCAGCGCGGCGTCCGCGCGCGCCGCCTCGATCACTTCGAATCCGGCGTTCCGGAGCGATGCCGCGACGTCCATGCGGAGGAAGATCTCGTCCTCGACGAGCAGGATCCGCACAGGCCTCTCTGCGGCCCGGCGCAAAGGAATGGGATTCATGAGGCTTCTCCGACGACGAGGCAATCCGTCACGGAGTAGATCGTTCCCAGTGGCAGCCGCCTACCCCCTTGCCAATGCCGCGGGCCAGTTAGCCCGCATCGGTCCCCTGGTCGCGCGACCCGGCACCGGACCGGCACACCAGGCGCAAGACGGAGCCGCATCTGGCGCATTCGAAGGATCGGATTTCGTATCCAGGTACCACCGGCGCAACGTCCCGCGCGAGCCGGTCGAGGCCGCAGGAGTAGCAGGCGGTGTCGGCCACGGACGGAGATTTTCGGTCAGCGCACATGCGCCCAACCTCGTTCGGCGCGGTTAACGCTCATCTAACTTCGCGGGCCGTACTGCAACGGGTGCGCGAATGTCGCGGTCGCGGGCCGGCTAAGCCGCGGCGCTGCGTCGCGCAGGCTTGGCGGCGCCGCGCGAGACCAGACGGCGCAGCCGCGCCAGGTCGTCTCCGGATGCGACGTGGCACCGTGAGCCGCCGTCGAACTTGGCCTGATAGAGGGCGGCGTCGGCGGCCCGCAGCAGGTCGGCCGCACGACGCCCGCGCTCAGGCGCCATCGCGATGCCGACACTGACGCCGATGCGCACCGCGGTCCCCGTGCCGAGGTCAAAAGGCGCGCCGATCGCTTCGATCAGGCGCCGCGCGAACTCGGCCGCTTCTTCCGCCGTACGGTCCGCGGCGAGCACGACGAACTCGTCGCCGCCGGGCCGCGCCGGCAGGTCGCCGTCGCGCAGCAGGCCGCGCATGCGCTCGGCCACGCTTTCCAGCAGCCGATCGCCCGCGGCATGACCGTGCGTGTCGTTGACCGCCTTGAAGCCGTCGAGGTCGAGGTACAGCAGGGCCAGCGTCTCGTTTCGGTCGGGCAGCGAGAGACGCCCGTCGAGGGCCGCGACCAGTCCCGCCCGGTTGGCGAGGCCGGTGAGCTCGTCGTGCCGGGCGCGGCGATCGTTCTCCCGTTCGGCGCGCATGGTCGCGATCAGCATCCGGCTCAGCTTGAAGCAGGCCATGGTCATCGCCGCCAGATACATCGGGTTCTGGAAGAACAGGACGAGCATGAGCGGCTGTCCGGCGATCAGGGCGCCGGGGATGGTCGGACCCAGGCTCAGCACGATCATCGCCCCGCAGAGCCGTGGCGCGCTGAAATTGCGGAAGCAGATGCCGCCGACCATCGCGCCCGCCGACACGCAGGCGAGCGTCGCCGCCACCCAGTCGCAGGTCGCCAGGCTGATCAGCGCTCCGTAGCCGACGCTGCAGCTCCAGGCGATCGACAGGATCAGGTTGAGGTCGGTCGGCGTCGGCAGATGTCTCAGCGCGCGGTGACGCGCGACGATCAACACGGCGAGCCGCGTCGCGCAGATCGCGATCTCGATCGCAAGCCACGCGATGAATAGCGGCGTCGGCGAGCGCGCCGTGATCGCCGCGGCCACCAGAAGCGTGTTCAGGATGCCGCCGACGAAGACCGGAAGCGTGCCGTACATATTGCCGATCAGCGCGACGCGGATGTCCTCGGGCACGCCCGCGCCGCAGTCGGCGAGCCATCGCGTCATCCGCCAGCGCGGAAGGCTGTAGATCCTGGAATCCGACTGCATCGGGGCGCTCTCGGCCTTCGTCAAAACGGTTTGCGGCCAGCCGCCGCCCATGGAATCAAACTGAAAAAAATCAGCGCGCATCGCCACGATCGCCCGCCCTAGGGTTCGATTTCGCTAAAGGAGGCGCGGCGACTTTAGGCGATTGCCTGTTTGCTTAAGGTGCGGTTGAGGCCGGCCCGGGACGCAGGAGACGGTTCCGGAAATGCAACCAGATCCGGCTCGCCACAACCGTAGATTCCCGGAATCCAACATGCGCCGTCAACGCGCTATTTACCTCGGCAGCACCGGGGCTGGCGTTTTCATCGCTATTCATATTTTCGCCGGTGGGCCGCAGGCGGATAGTCTGCGGCCATTTTGCATCCGAAATTCGGCGGACCAGTACCTAAAAATCCTCAGCGGGCCGCGCCCACCGTGTCGGCCATTCTCGCGCCGCGCGCGCCCATGGGCTTCTCGCCGCCCGTCGTCGTATCGCGTGCGGTCTGGTGCTCCATCTCGGCATCGAGCTCGGCCCCGAGCAGGATGACGATGGCGGAGATCCACAGCCACGTCATGAAGCCGATCGCGGCGCCGAGAGAGCCGTAGGTCTCGTTGAACTTGCCGAAGTTGGCAGCGTACCAGGAGAACAGGGCGGAGGCGCCGAGCCAAAGGACCGTGGCGACCGCGCTGCCCCAGGTGATCCAGCGCCAGCGCGGCGCTTCGCGGCTCGGTCCGAAGCGATAGATCAGCGCGAGCGCCAGTCCGACGACGATGAACATCGCCGGCCAGCGTGCGATGCGGGCCAACAGGTCGACGGCGTCCGACAGACCGATGAAGTTCAGCACCACCGGCAGAACCACGACCGCTCCGAGCGCGACCAGCACGAAGGCGATGCCGGCGACCGTGAAGGAGAGCGACACCGCATTCAGCTTCACGAAGCCGCGCTTCTCCTTCTCTCCGGAGACGATGTTGAGCGTGTCGAACAGCGACTTCATCGCCGCGTTTGCGCTCCAAAGCGAAACCGCCAGGCCGATCGCGAAGGTCAGGCCGAGCGTCCGATTCCCCTTCGACGCCACGCGCGTGAGCTGATCTCTGGCGACATCGATGGCGCCGCCCGGAACGAAACCCGACACCTGGTCGAGATGCTTGGCGATGCTTCCGGGGTCCGAGAACAGCCCGTAGATCGCAACCAGCGCCGCAAGCGCCGGAAAGATCGCAAGCAGGCGGTAGTAGGTCATGCCGGCGGCGAGCGCGAGGACGCGGTGCTCGCCGATGTTGCCGTAGACCCGCAGCAGGATGTCCTTCCATCCCTTCGCCGGGATCTCGGATGGCGATTTCGCGTTCCGCCCTCGATCGGCGCCTTCAGTCGCCAGGCCGGCCGCCGATGCGTCGCGATCGGACGCCTGCTTGTGCGGAAAACCTTCTTCTTCGTCGGGCCGTGCTACGTGCTCGGGTGGGGCGAGCCGATCCCAGAAGAGCGCCATCACCAGCAGTCCCAGCGTTGTCGCCAAGCTCCACCCCGTGCCATTCGAACGCCGGACATCCGGTATTGTAGTCTTGGTCATCGAACTCCTCCGCGGGACTCAATTGCACTGCGGAGAACGAGTTCCTGTCTCCGCTTTCGACCTTTCAAAAGGCCTAGGGGCGACATCCGGATGAAGATCCGGTCCGGCCGCCAGTTGCGGTCGATATCAGCGCCGATTCACTGGGCGAGCCGCTCGTGTTCTCATTTGCGCGACAAAGGATCGGCCAGGCGCGCGAGTCCGAAGATCAGAGGAGGACGATGAGTGGTCGGGGCCTTCCTCGAAGAGAAGTCTACGCACAAATTGTTGTCGCCTACAGCGTAGCATTGAGCGAACCGAGGGGAGCGGTTTCCAGCGAAGGAGCGCAACTCGGCCAAGCCGAACATTGCCCGAGACCGCGCCAGCGAGGGCCCCGCCGCGCGAGATCATGCTTGGAATAAGCCCACAGCTGCGGGCGAGCTACATACGATTCCTACGGGACTCTCGTTTGATCCCAGGAACATCGATCGGATCATCATGTTGGATTCCGGGGAAGAGTAACGGGACAATGCGAACCGTGGCCGCGCTGACAAGGAGCCGGCTGCGTATGAGGGATTTTCGGCCATGCAAGACACGATCACCCAGACAGAACAAAAAGTCGAACAGGCAGCAGAACAGCAAAAGCAGACCGGCGCAAACCAGATCGAGCAAGTGGCTCAGGCCGTCCATGACGCCGCCGACGAACTCCAGCAGCAAATGCCCAAGGCCGCCGAATTCGTGCACGCGGCCGCTTCCCGCATCGAAGAGGGGGCAGGTGCGCTTCGCGACCGCAGCCTGGGGGACCTCATCGGCGCCTTCAACGATTTCGGTCGCAAGGAGCCGCTCGCGATATTCGGAGGCGCGGTGCTCGCCGGCTTTGCGATCTCGCGGTTTCTCAAGAGCTCCGCAGACAACAAGCGCGGAGGAAACTCGCCATGACCCCCACACAACCTCGCTCCGTGCCTGAGATCATTAGCGATCTGTTCTCCCAGCTAACCGTGCTGCTGCGCAAGGAAGCGCAGCTTGCGCGCGCGGAGGTGTCCGAGAACATGGCCACCGTCGGCAGGGGGCTCGGATTGATCGTCGGCGGTGCCGTGCTGCTGATACCCGCTCTCGTCATCCTGCTGCAGGCTGGGGTGGCGACGCTGTCCGAGCGCTACGGGATGGCCTCCTATTGGTCAGCCCTGATTGTGGGTGGGATCGCCCTGATACTCGGAATCATCCTCCTTCTGATCGGCGTCAGCCGTCTCAAGGTCGAAAACGTCATGCCCAGCAAAACCGTCCACCAGCTCCAGCGGGACGCCTCGGTGGCGAAGGAACAAGTGAGTAGAGATCATGAGCCACGCCGAGCACCTTGAAAGGGAAGCCGAACAGACTCGCGAGCAGATTGCGAGCACGCTGGACGAATTGCGGGCCTGCATAACGCCCGGGCGCGTCGTCGATCAACTGGCGGAGAGAATGAGCGAAGGTGCTGCCGCCGCGTTCGCGCGCAACCTGAGGGACCAAGCCGTCCGCAATCCGATGCCGCTTGCGCTGATGGGAGCGAGCCTGGCCTGGCTGATGCTGGGCGGCAGGTCAGCCGACGGGTTCATGCGCCGTACGGGCGAGCGTCTTCGCGACGCCGCCAACGATACTGCCGACAGCCTGCGTGATGCCACCGATAGGGCCGCCAAGTCTGCGACCGAGAAAGGCGCCGAATGGAGCGATAGCGCCTCCGCTGTCGGAAGCGGCGCCGCCGAAAACCTGAGTTCGGCCGCCGAGGACGCCAAGCGGGCGGCGTCACGGACAGGAGACCGGTTGCGCGAGATGGCCGGATCAATGTCCGATTCGACTCAGCAAACCGCTTCCGAGACGGCCGAAGCAGCGCGGGATACGGCCGGGTCGGCCAAGGATGCCGTGCAACGGAGTGCTGCGGCCGGGTACGAGACGGTCGCGGACACGGCCCGCCGCACCGCATCTTCGATCACGGAATCAACCAAAGCTGTCGGCCATCGAACCCTGCAGACGGGCAGCAGCTTCCTCGATTTCTGCCGGGAACAGCCAATGCTCTTGACCGGACTAGGGATCGCCGTCGGAGCGCTGGTCGGCGCCTTGCTGCCGACGACGGAAGCAGAAAACCGCCTCATGGGAGAGACGAGCGACAGCGTGAAGGAGCGCGCCCAGGATCTCGCATCGGAGCAAGTCGAAGACGCCAAGAAGATCGGCGAGCGCGCCCTGGACGCCGGGATCGACGAGGCCTCGCATCACGCGGAAGGCGCAGCGCAGGAAGCCAAGGCCGACGAGGCTACGCTGGTGCCTCACTCCGAGACAACCGAGCGTGAGACGCAAGGACGCCCCTGGAGCGCAGACAATGCACCGCTCTGAGCACCGGTTTCTCGGCTCAACTTCGCAGAGAGCTCAGCGGTAGCGCGATCCGGACGCGGAGCCCGTCGGGGCGCCACTCGCGCTCGATCTGGCCGCCGATCCGTTCGATTGTCGTCTCGACCAGCCTGGTGCCGAACCCGGTGGTCTCCGACGCACGCACGTCGCAGGCGCCGCTCTCCGTCCACACTATCCGGACGCGGTCCTCTTCCACCGACCAGGTGACGGTCACGCAGCCGCCCTCGCAGCCCAGCACTCCGTACTTGGACGCGTTTGTCGCCAGCTCATGGAAGATCAGGGCGAGGTGGTTTGCCGCCTGTTCGCCGATCGCGAGGTCGGGGCCTTTCACAACCGAGGGCGCCCGTTCGTGAGGACAGAGAATGCGTTCGATCAGGTCGGAAAAGCTCGCGACGGCGGCGACGTTGTTGCCGAAGGACCGACGTATCAGCGCGTTCGCTTCGGAGAGCGCATGCAGCCGGCCAGACAGGGTCTCGGCTAGTTCTTCCTTGGTGGCCGCGTTGCGGGCCGTCATCCGGACCATGCTGTCGGCGACGGTGAAGAGGTTCTTGATGCGGTGGCTCATCTCCCGCATCAGGGTCTCCTGCTGCTGCAGGGCGAGCTTCAACCGCTGTTCGATCTGAACCGACCGCAGCGCCAGTCCGGTGAAGGCGGACAGTTCGGCCATCACCCGCGCGTGCTCTTTGTTGAAGTGTCCGGCATCGCCCGCCACCAGCCAAATTGTGCCGATGGGGTCTGCACCCTTGGCGGCGAGCGGAACGAGCAGGACTTCAGGCACCGTGATGCCGGCCTCGCAGATCCAGTCGTAGGCCCTCTCCGGACGCTCCATCAGGATCGGCTGGGCCAGGTCCAGGCAGATGCCGCAGGGGCTGAAATTCCGCGGCGTCGTGGCGCCCTCGAAGGTGGCGAGTTCGCCGGCGAGCGCATGCCAAGGGAATTGGCCGGCGCCAGGCTCGAGGATGCTGATGCCGGCGGAATGAGCGCCACAAATCTCCATGCCGAGCTTGACCAAGCGGGGCAGGACCTCGTCCGGATGGTCGGACATCACCTCGGCGAGATCCTGGATCGCGAGCTTCTCGCGCAGGAAGTCGGGAGATGCCGCGTGGCGGTCGGCAAGCTGGTCGGTGATGAAGACTTCAGCGATCGGGTCGGGAAGATGTATCTGCGAGCGCATGGCGTAGGGCATCCGATGGCTATGCGGTTCTGGCGACCGGGCCAAGCCACCTGTCCGGACATGATGAGCCGGTCGCGGCCGCTGTCCTTCTACCGCACGCTCGGCCGCCTCTGCCGGCGAAGCGCAGTCTGGCGACCCGGTGCCGGCATGTTGTCGCAGAGGCGCGATGCGGTCTCCGGTCCGCCGACAATGTGGCCGTGACCGCAACGGAGTCGTGCGTGAACGAGTCCTCGCGAAGCCCGGAACAGCGCTGAGCTTCAAAACATGCAAGGCCCCCGGGACAGGGTCATTGACATGTGGCAGGATGGGCGAATGCGCAGGTGTTCCCGCATGGAACTGCCGGCACTATTTTGCAGCAGAGGGCGGCGATGATGGACAACGAGCATGTTCAATTGCCGCTCAAGGACTGCATCGTCCTCATCGTCGAGGATGAATACTTCATCGCAGAGGATCTGCGGAGCGCGCTGGAACGTGCAGGTGCCAAGGTTCTCGGTCCGGTCGCCGAGTTGTCCGAGGCCATCGAGATGGTCAACCGGGACGGGTTCGACGTCGCGATCATCGACATCAATCTGCACGGCCATTCGGCCTACGTGCTGGCCGACGAGCTCGCAAGGCAAGATGTCCCCTTCGTGTTCGCGACCGGCTACTCGGCCGAGGTGATCCCCGAACGCTTCCGCCACGTGAAGCGATGGGAGAAGCCGTATGAGCTCGGTGAGGTCCTCGACGATGTCGCTGGGCTGTGCCGACGTCGGCGCACGTCCGGCCGGCACGCCAGGCTACGATAGACCGGCCCTGACCGATGCGGTGGCGGCGTCCGTCTTCGCTTGTCTCACCAGCTGATGAAGCGTCGTCACGGCAGCCACCAGAGAGCTCCCTTTGGTGGCGAGGTTCTCGATATTGTAGGCAAGGGTTCTTCTTGGCGGACGCAGCGCTGCGACGGTCGAGCGACTTTCGACGACCTGGGCGCGGGCCCCGCGAGATCGCGGCCGCCGCGCGCGCCAGCAGATCGTCCTGCACTACGGCACGAACTCGAGGTCCTGCGGAAAGCAACAGAAAGAGCGCGCGGTCGGCCTGATACCGCGCCTCTGCCCGGCGTCCTGCAAGGCCCTGCATCAGGATCTTTCCGGCGGACGTGCGCACGATCCATCTCCACCGGCCCCGGCTTCGCTGTCCGAGCACGATCTCGAACTCGGAGAATCGAACAGTATCCTGGCGGTCTTCCGGATTCAGCACGCGATGCCTGCCGATCTGAGATGAGGAAGCTTGCCAGCAGTCGACGCGTCATGAAAGCTCGTTGGCGGTTGCGGTGTTCCTTCGGAAGGCCCTATTTGTCGCTCTCCGGTGATTTAGGATCGAGCGCCGCGGCACGCGCCTCGTACTCCTCGGCGAGCTTCTCGATCTCGGCGGCCGCCTCGCGGTCGTTGATCGCGGCGGCGAGCCGGCGGCAACGCGCTGCTTCCTCCATGAGCCTCGTCCTTTCGTCCCTCATGCACGATCAACGACGTCGCGGCCCGGCGGTTGCGGCCCTCGCACGTCGGGTCCGTGAGAACGTTGCGGTTCGGCACCGTCTCCGTGATCGCCCGGCGCATGGACCCTTGGCGTCATTGCGCGACGACGACGGCCTCTTAATTGTTTTCCGTCATTCTGGCAGACGGGACCGAGGGATTCGCCTCCACGCCCACGCCTGAACCCCCGGTCGATCCAACCGGGGTCTTTGAGGACGGAAAGCTGCCCTGCGGTCATTTTGCATCGGCAGCGTCCGGGTTGGTCATGAGATTACGCTCCAGTCCCGCGACGCACAATTGAGCAGATTCTCCGTATCGCGCGGTTCGCCCCCAGCGGTGCGAACATCCAGCCTTGGCACGTCTACGTGCTGGCTGGTGCGGCCAAGGACAGAGTCTCGACGGCGCTGCTGGATGCACACCAAAACTCCCGCGACGAGCACGTCTCGGAATACAAATACTACGCCAGCGACTTACCCGATCCGTAACCTTAAGCGGCGACAAGAATTCGGACGAATCTTCTATGGTTCGCTCGGAATTGCTCAAATCGATCTCGAGGCGAGGACCAGGCAAACCGCCAAGAACTACACATTCTTCGGCGCGCCGGTGGGATTGATCGTGACCATCGACCGTCGCCTGGAAGTCGGAAGCTGGCTCGATCTCGGAATGTTCGTGCAGAACGTGATGCTCGCGGCGGCGGGACGTGGGCTTCAATCGTGTCCGCAGGAAACGTTCGCAAAATACCATCGAATTTTGCGCCCGCTGCTGTCAATTCCGGCCGAGCAGATGGTGGTGTGCGGTATCTCTGTCGGCAAAGCCAAGGTCGAGCGGTCGGATAGATTGATGCCGCGGGCGGACATTGATGAGTTCGCCACGTTCGTAGGATTCGAAACGTAATAGTCGAAGAGGAGAGATCACTATGGGAAGCCGAGAAGACCTCATCCAGCGCAGCATTCCGTTTCTCCGGGAAGTCAAAGACATGACGCCTGGCGCCGAGATGGAACGCTGGCTTAACGAGACATACGGCGAAAACAGCGCGCTCTACCAGGATCTAGCTCGCCTGATCAAACTCGGGGTCGAGGAGGGATGGGCGGCGAACCAGGAGGTGGACGGCCCGAATTACCGCCGCAGCCGCATCCTGGAGCCGACTCCCGAAACCTTCCAGTTCAGCATCACTGCCGTGTACATGAACAGCGCCGATCCACGCCGCTTCAAGGACGAGGACGATCACGACGTGTTGCGCGGACAGTATCATGGCCATCCCTACGGCGAGCTCAACCTGGTGGTGCCCTTGAACAAGGGCGCGGAGCTGAAGGGATTACAGGGCTGGCAGGGACCGGGCTGGACGGCGCCCGATCCGGGCAGCAGGCACTATCCCGAGGTCAGGGGCGGCGCGGTGATCGCGCTGTTCTATCTGCCGGCCGGACGCATCTCCTACGATTTCGAGCCTCCGACTGGATGAGCGAAACAAAATCGTTTCGAGAATTTGATGCGCAATCCGGATGTCGATAGTCGCCCTACGAAGCCCTAGCGAACACATGGATCCGCGCGACCTTGTCAGGCGCAGAAGGTGACGGCACTTCATTGCGCTCGTCGGCAAGATCGCGCGAGATGGTGCATCCCCCTGCCTGCTTTTTGGCTCCGCCCGAGCCTACTTCAGACTGATGAAACGCGACGGACCCGGCACCACTGTCTTCTTGAGATCTGCGAGCAGGGGCGCAGCATCAGACCGCGAAAGCTCGGCACTACTCGCGAGCAGGCGCACGATCTCCCAATCCTGCCTCGCAAGCGAATACCGGAGAGGCTCGATGCGCTCCATGTAGAACTGCAGAAACAGCGGTCGGGCTATCGGATCCTTGAGCCGATGGCCGGGTACATCGGCGTTTACGTCGATGAGCCTCGCCGCAAGGGCCATTCGCAGGAGCTCCAGTGCTCGAGCGCTCTGAGGGTTAGGGCCATCGTCCCTGTCGCCGGCGCTGCTGACGGCATCGAGAAGGGCCCGTGCTTGATCTTGTTCAAGCGGATGCGACGCAGCGATGCGCTTATCGATATCCTCGGCCCAACAGCGCAGTTCGCGCGCCAACACCTTATCGCGATGTTCTTCTCGCGCCTGGCTTGCAACGTACTCCGCGGTACGGCGCTGCTTCTGAAGTGTTTGCGGCACAAAGCCGCACACCGCACTCAACGCGACCATGAGAAACGCCAACGGCGCGCCGCGGCAATACGGCAGGAACTCGCCAGCAGAGAGCGAGGACGGCAGCCGTGAGCACGGCGATTGCGACGAGAGCCGCAAGCGTAAGTCCATCGAGCTCGGTCGCCCCCTCTATCAGCAGGTTGTCCAACCTGAAACGGATGACGTTGAACGCGCTCGCGAACGCGATGACGATTTGGAGGGCGGGAATGAGCCAGCGCATGGCGATCTGTCGTTGGAAACTACCTATCGGAAGCGTCGACGTGCTCCATCTGGCGGCTTGGCCGCATAGAAGGCGCTGGTTCGAGTTTGACGCGGACCTCGCAAGAAAGATTCATCCGTCTGGTCAAGCGGTTCTCCGCGCTCTGCGCTCGTTTGTCGAGCGCCGCGCTGGCAGAAGGACAGAACGCAAGCCTTTGGCCGAGGAGCCGCTAAATTGATATGCTCCGTCGCGATTCACGTCTTGAGGTCTTATGTCTCAAAGCGACTGGTTGAGTCATCTGCTGCAGATCATCAGCGTTACCGGCCAACTTGAGGTCCGCTGCGCCTACGGCGCACCATGGCGGATTATCTGGCCCAGGGCAGCGGCGAACGAGATCCCCTACCATGTCATAGTCAAGGGCCGCGCCATTTTCGAAGATCCTGATTCGAAGACGGTGCAGGAGCTTGAGAGCGGAGATATCGTGCTGCTTCCTCACGGATCATCGCATACGTTGCACGACGGCAGCGGCAAAACGCCCGTCAGCACGCACCAGAGCAGGGGCTCCGCTGGATGGATGTTGAGCGAGAACGATGAATCCGGTGAGCGGCTCGATCTGCTCTGCGGACGATTTTTCGTCGTGCCACCTCATGATCGATTGATCCGCAACTACCTGCCATCAAATCTGGTCGTGCGGGCTATGAGGAACCACGGGCAAGAGGACATCGCGTCGGCATCGAGTCAACTTTCCGGACTGGTGAGCTTGATGCGATTGGAGTCGGCTGGTGACAGAGCGGGAGGACGCGCCATTCTCAACGCGCTTTCTTCGGTCTTGTTCACTCTCGTTCTGCGCGCCGCGAGCGAAGCCGGCCAATCCACCGAAGGCTTGTTGGCCCTTGCCGGCAATCCGAGATTGGCACCGGCGATTGCGGCGATGTTCGCGGATCCGTCCCGACCTTGGAAGCTTCCCGATCTAGCCGATCTATGCGGCATGTCACGCGCGACATTCATGCGCCAGTTTCAGGACAAGTTAGGCCGCTCCGCCCTCGATCTGTTGACCGATCTTCGCATGAGCATGGCCGCCAACGAGCTCAAGAAGCCAAGGATCAGCACGGAAGCTGTGGCTGCGACGGTCGGGTATCAATCTGTCTCGGCTTTCCGGCGTGTATTTGCGGAGAGGATGGGGATGGCACCAGGGGAATGGCGCCGACTGGCGCAGAACGGCGATGAGTCCGGGTCGTCGTCAGAATGATCCTTTTGAGCATCAATTTGAGCCAATAGAGGCTCGAAACGATCAATTCTGTCAGTAGGGTTGGGCCTCCGTTATCACCTGATGAGGGAGTTACCCAATGCACGACATCGCGACAACCGCTGCCCACCGCGAAACTTCCCACTGGCTCGGGGGGAAGCTTGCGACAAACGCCGTCATCGAAACCATTCTGAGCCGCAGTGCTGCGAAGTACTATGACTCGACCGCCACCTTAAGCGATGATCAGATCCGCGACCTGGTGCGGATAGGCACTTCAGCGCCAACATCCTTCCATCTGCAGAATTGGCGCTTCATCGCCGTGCGCTCACCCGAAGCGAAGGCGCGGCTGCTTCCGATCGCCTGGAATCAGCCCGCAATCACCGAAGCGGCCGTGACTTTCATCATCATCGGCCAATTGGCTGATGCCAGCACCGTCCCTGAGCGCCTGGCTCCGGTCGTGGAAGCCGGAATCATGCCGGCACGTCTGGTGCCGGAATGGGAGGGGCCTGCTCGCGGCCTTTACGACGATCATCCGCAGCGCCAGCGCGACGAGGCCGTACGCACCGCGACCTTCGGCGCTGCTGCCATCGTCTATGCAGCCCGCTCGCTGGGCCTCGGTTCGACACCGATGATTGGTTTCGATGCAGAGGCTGTGCACAGAGAGTTCGGCCTGGCGGAAGACGAAATACCGGTCATGCTGCTGACCGTCGGGCCGGAGCGGCCCGGCAACTGGCCGCAGAAGCCGCGCCTGCCCGTGGCCGACGTGCTGCACTTCGCATAACCAACCCGGAAATCAATCATTCAAGGAGAAATATCATGACCAGAGCCACCGCTCTGAAGCCGGAACACGTGCCGGCTGAATCGAAACCGACACTCGATGCGTTCACCAAGAACATCGGGTTCACGCCGAATATGATGGCGGCCTTCGCGCAGAGCCCTATCGCGTTCAACGCGTGGGCCACACTGCTCGGCTCCTTGAGCAAGGCGCTCGATGTGAAGACTCGTGACAGTATCGGCCTCGCCGTCTCCGAAGTGAATGGCTGCAATTATTGCCTGACGGTGCATAGCTTCACGGCCGAACATATGGCCAAGCTGCCGGCCGAGGACATTATTCTCGCCCGAAAGGGTCACGCCAGGGATCCGAAGCGGGATGCCGCCATCCAGTTTGCACGCAAGATCATCGATACCCGCGGCCATGTCACAGACGCCGATCTGCAAGCCGTCCGCGATGCTGGCTACACGGATGCGAACATCATGGAGATCGTCGCGCTTGTGGCCATGTACTCGCTGACGAACTTCTTCAACAACGTGTTCAATCCCGACAAGGACTTCCCCGCAGTCGCACCGGCCGGCTCGATCTGAGCCTGCCAGTGGTATCAACCGCCTCCAAGGAGCTATGGAGGCGGTTGATGCAAGAGCTTCCTAGCCATTTGGATCGGTCACATGAATATCCTCCACATTGATAGCAGTCCTCGCCCGAAATCGCATAGCCGTGAGCTTTCGGCCGCGATCGTCAACAAGCTTCTTCAAGTTGCGCCGGATGCGAGCATCAGGCGGCGTGATCTTGGAGCTGATCCTCTGCCTCACGCCACGGCTGACTACGCGGATACGCTGTCATCGCCGGCCACACTGACGGCACCGCTGAAGGGCGCTTTGGACCTTGCCGAAACGCTCATTCGGGAAGTCGAGGCGGCCGATGTGATTGTCATTGGAACGCCGATGCACAACTTCACTATCCCTTCGGTTCTCAAAGCGTGGATCGACCAGGTCATACGCGTCGGCCGCACGATGGAGTCAACGCCCGCCGGGAAGGTGGGAATGCTTCTGGATCGTCCGGTTTTTATCGGTGTCGCTTCCGGCGGCGTCTTTACCGGAGAGCGAGGAAATCAGCCTGATTTTCTCACGCCCTATCTGACGCTGGCACTGAACTCTATTGGGCTAAAGACGCTGCAATTCCTTCCGCTGCAGGCCACCGCGTTTATTGAAAAGGGCCAAGCTCCGCTAGCGAGCTTAATTGACGCTATCGACTTGACAGTCGTGCAAGAGCTTCGAGACGTAGCCGCTTGATCAGTCGTGCTCTCGAGGATTGCCAGACCGTATCGCAATGCTCTCCCTGCTCTGGACAAAGTCGCACCGGCGGCATTCTGAGGGCCCATGGCAAGTCTTGACAAGCGCCCGTTTAACCCTCCGGCCTCCGCGGGACTATCAACACGAGGTCTTCCGATGATTAGTACGCTTCCGCAAATCGGCGACAGGATCACCGACAAATCAGCATCGCCCGATGAAAGCACCGTTCGCGAATGGATTGGAGCAGATGGCTTCGAATACTGGGCCAAGCTGCGAACCTGGATCGATGAATCCTACCCAGAAGTTTTCGCGCCGGATTGGCTCTACAGTGGAAAGAGCCGCGGTTGGTCCTGACCTGCCCCTGCGTATTTCCTCCAGATGGAGTTAGAGTCCGGCCCGAAGAAGGACGGACAGATGAAGCGAGCAAGGTTCACGGAAGAGCAGATTATCGCAGTGTTGAAGGAGCATGAGGCTGGGG
>Ga0209389_1000329_pt1 | contig 29008 bp, 10 predicted proteins | sample CowpearedBW_FD_187526 | JGI IMG/M metagenome (GOLD analysis project Ga0209389, IMG submission 187526) | Root nodule microbial communities of legume samples collected from California, USA - Cow pea red BW (SPAdes) (version 2) | ecosystem: Host-associated > Plants > Roots > Nodule | place: USA... | reverse complement strand
GAAGAAATGTGAAGGATGATGCCAAATTGAAGAAAGATGTGATGCCATGGAAGAAAGAGAAAAACAAATATTACAAGCACAAAAAGAGGAGAAAATCAAGCATAAAAAAATGGAGAATCAAATCTGAAGATATCAAATTTAAATAAACAAATATTAAGCAAGGAGGAATGTTGAGAATATTACTTAATATCTTTTTTATTTAAATTAGTTTTTAGAAAATATTTCAGTTTTAGATATATGTTTCAGTTTTAGAAATTAGTTATTATTTTAGATTAAGAGTGAGATATTCTAAATATTTTATACTTGATATTTTGTTATATTTTGCTCTATATATAGGGTATATCAATAAAATACAGAAACATGTTTCTCCGTATAACATATCACATATATCTCTCATATATCTCATATCTCTCATATTATCAAAAGCAATTTCAGGGTTGTGCTAGATGCTATATTGGAAGTTAATTTTATAACGTTGTGCTTTGCTTTAAGTGCATTGCTTTAGTGATGTATGTGCAGATATCTGCTTATCCTATGAAGGATTCCCATTTTTGTGAGAATAATGGAGTAAGAAGTTCATTTTAAACAGTATAATAATTGATGAGAAGACATAATTTGGGAGTAGGAATGGTGAGACTGGTTATCAGATTTTTTACATGTAAAATGTATTCAGTTTAAGAATTGCTTCTGAAGTCAATTATTAATGATTCTAATTGATTAATAGTTTGTTTAAATCGATTACATATCTGAAATATTGATTTTAAAGATATTTATATATTCATTTCTTCTTTTCCAATGTCTTTTTTATTTGTAAATAAAATATATCTTTTATTTTGTTTTACTTTTTGTCTATTATTATTGATCTTTGATTTTTTTATGTATATTTTTTATCCGTTATATTTTATATTGTTTATTTCTTAACAAATTAATAACCTTGAAGGCCGTAACAAAACATAGTTTAGTTCCAATATAGTTGAGAACCCCGAGGATGACGGTATTGTTAATCATGTGGGAATTTGATAATGGAAATAATGAAATAAAAGTACAAAGATTTCAATTGATGGAACATTATCATATTTGGATTGGACTTATGAAATGCATATTGTAATAGCTTTTTTAAGAAAATTTAATAATTCTACTGTTTAGTTAATTCTGGTTATATATAGGTCTTGTTGTATGCTTTTAGAAAATAATGAGAAGTTCTCTGGTTTCTCTGTATCATCTATAATCTTCCTTTTGGAGTTGCGAGTGAGTGTGAGCATGGTGTTTTAATTGTGAAATTACCGTGGAAGAGTGAGTGGGTGTTGCGTTCTCCAGCTGTGAAGAGAAGCATTATGAGAGAAAGAAAGTGTTATACCAATTTCAGGTGACTATGAAAAGAACCTATCTGATCATCAAGAATCTGTGCAACAATATTTGGAGATGGTGCAAAAGTGAATTTGGCTACTCACTTTTAGAGAATGCATAGTCTATTTGCTCGAACAGATTCCCTGCATCGTACAACGCGTCTCTATTATCATGAAGCCATGCTTTGACCAATGAACTGCTTTTGTTATGCATCATTAACGATGGCATTGAAACCCATCAGCTTCCTTGAACTTTTTCACCAGCTCCTCATCGAGATTTCTTCCACGAAAGTGGTCAATAACTTCATGAGAATCTAGCCTTTCAAATAGCAGCTGAAGAAGAACCCCAACAATCTGACGGTTTTGCATTATGTATGTGGATAAAATGTGAAGAATGCAAACCAGAAACTTGGCAGTAATTCGTATGTAACACTTACTTAAAGAATTTGTATCAGAATATGGTGTTTTGGAATCCATGAAACATTTTAAGTAGAAATACTAATTCTTCCAATTGACTATCAAAATAAACTATCCGAAACAAAAATCATATAATGTAAGTACGAACAAAGAAGGATGAAACCGACCACAAACAACTACAAAGTACAAAATTGGCACCAGAACTTTCACACTTGGCTAAACATAAGCATTGTCATCCAACTTCAAAAGTGGATATTGATAATACTGCATTAAAAAGAAGAAAAGTTGATGCGTAGTGGTGAGCCAGAGATTAAAATATTTACACAAACAGAATTGGAACCTGATGACAATGTAGGCACATGAGAATGAGTGCACTGGTAATTTCCGTCTTATATGTTTACTTGTTCTTCGTCAATCCATATGTTTTTAATGTGAGCAATCTTTTCCCAATCTTCACCTTCTTGTTTCTTGCAGCGCTCTTTGAGCAATGGACAACCTTCAATTATGAGGTCTGAAATGGATTTGGGAAGACCTTCCTCTGGCAAGCATTGGAGTATTGGACAGTTACCAAGACACAATTTCTTAAGAGAAGAGAGGTGACAGATACTCAGTGTCTTAAGATTTAGACAATCCTTTATCATTAGATTATTAATAGAGAGTGAGAGCAAATATATACCCTGAAAAGACTTGACTTTCTGTCTGCTAATAAACAAGAATTCTAGGGAAGGGTTGGTTCCCCAAGCCCCCTTTAGTGAGGCAACAAGCTTGGAGCAATTACTGAGATGCATGTCTTCTAGATTTGATGGCAAACATCCCTCAGACCACTCCACGTTCGGACAGTTTCTTATGGACAAACGGTTAAGAGATGGAAGGAGGGCAGACATGCGTTTAGGCATTGATTTCAATTTCTCCAATACTTCAATCAAAAATCTCTCTAGTTGAGGTGCAAATAATCCTTCATTGGGAAATGATTCAAATTCAGAGCATCTTTCAATATTCAGACCGTACAAATGATTGTGAGGAGGCCCCTGCAACATCAAATAATAGTGGAGTTTTGGGAAGAGATCTAAAGGGAAGGTCGTAAGAGAGTCACAACTATGACAAAGAACCAATTCTTCAAGGAAAGCGTAGCAAGAGTTTATGGGAAAATTCATGCTCGGACAAGAAACAATACGAGAGATTTCAAGATTAGTATGATATAGAAGGGGCACAGTCATATCAAATGAAGTTGGCTCCATCTTCACATCATGATTTTCTATAGAGACCACCATGGGAATTGAAGCCTTAAGTTGTTCACAATTCTCAATAGTTAGTTGTTTCAATTCAGAAAGGTGCTCTGGCAATTTTCCTTTCAGCTTGGGACAATTTATCACAGAAAGACTTTGAAGACTTTGAAAAGCACCAGTCATGCATTGCCATTCTTCCCATTCCTTCATGTTAGAGATGTCCAACGTTTCCAAGGATGCAAATGAAGAAGAGCTATTCCCATAAAAATCAGCATCTATCCTCCCTATCCAATCAAGGCTTTCAATTGTCAAGTGCATGAGAAATGTCAAGAGTCCAAGGGAGGGCAACCATAGGCAATGTTTACAGTGCTTCAATGTTAAGGACACAACATTCGATAGAGAATTATCAGATAACCAACGTGGAAATTGTGTGCCACTATAGCCATCGATTGACAAGTGATTCAAATGTCTAGGAGGATGCAGATTCTCAAGCACTTCTCTTTCTTTTATTGAATCATCATTGTTTAGGTTCAATTTCCATTCTAAACATAGCCCCACAAGATTTGTTTTATTCTTCAAATCCGCTGCCAATGTCTCACAAGGATTCACGATTTTTTGAAGATTCATAATTGACAACTCTCCATGAAGATCAAGTTCTCCCAGTTGTTGAATACTGAAGTCAAAGCTATTCATCCATACTTGCAGATTCTTTAATTTTCCTAAAAGCACTGGAGCCTTTCTCAAAGTAGTTCCCATAAGTTCAAGGCAGCGCAAATTGGTGAGTTCATGAAATGTCATGGGCAACTCCTTTAAATATAAACAACTGTTCAACTTCAACACTAGCAAGTTACACAGTAAACACATTGAGTCAGGAAGTGTTTCTATGTCTGTATTTGAAAGGTCTAGTGAACGAAGATGTATCAGATTTCCTATACCGTCAGGCACCTCTTTTATGTTATGACACGAAGACAATGATAAGACCCTTAAGAACTTAAAGTTGGAGATCAACTCTTGTATTGACATTTCACAGTCCCCTAGAAAGGATACAAATGTTCGTAGCCCTTTAGCATCACATAAACTCTCACCATATTGAAGAGGATTGATTACAGTTGAAAAGTGACGAGTTTTCTTTGGTACTCTTTCTGCTTTATCAACACCCAACCTGTAGCAGATTTCACCATAAACATATTTTGCTAAATCATTGAGAAGGTCGTGCATAACAAAATATATTTTGTTGTAAGTGAATATCTGTTGAAAGAATGACCTTGATAATAGATCATTGAAGTACTGTTCGCCTACTTCTTCTGGAGACATACTATGTTTAGAGCATTGTAGAAAGTTTTCAGCCATCCACAAGAGAATTAAGCTCTTCTTGTCAAACTTATGGTCTTTGGGGAATAACGCACAATAAGCAAAACATCTCTTGAGATGAGAAGGAAGATGGTAATAGCTCAACAACAAAGCGGGGATGATCTGACTATCTTCTGTCGGTAAGTCCCATATCTCGCTTCTCAATACACTTTCCCACTCTGAGACAGATGATTTTGTGTGTAAAAGACATCCCAACGTTTCGAGAGCCAGAGGCAATCCTTTGCACTTTTCAACTATCTTCGTGCCAATCTCCTCCAACTCAGGATTCAACTTAGAGTTTTCGTCTTGGAAGGCATGTTTTGCAAAAACTTGCCAACTGTGATCTTCATGTAATTGCTTTAGTTGGTGTATGTAGCTTGACTGCATGATAGAAGCAACTTTGCTACTGCGTGTCGTGACCAGAATTTTACTTCCCTTAGCTCCACACGTAAGTGGAGTTTGTAATGCTTTCCATTGGTTTCGGTCTTCGTTCCAAACATCATCAAGAACCAGAAGAAACTTCCTTCCTGACAATCTCTCTTTCAATTTTCTATGAACCATTTCTAGGCCTTGACTATCATCTCTTGAGTTAGTAAAAGCCCCAAAAACTGCTTTTGATACCATCAAAACATCAAATACATCAGAAACACAGACCCAGGCTTTTTCATCAAATTTAGCTTCATTGGACTTTGGGTCATTGTATAAATGTTGAGCAAGTGTGGTCTTACCCACCCCGCCCATACCCACAATAGAAAGTATTGATAGCTTATTATCATTGGTGTCAGATGTCAACAAACTAAGGATCATTTCTTTGTCCTCATCTCTACCATAAATAACCTCTTCGGCTACCAACGATGTTGATTCAACTTTTTTCTCCGACACTTTATTATCCAACCCAGGTCTAACACTACTTGAAATTTTGAAATCTTGAACAACCTTTTGGTTTGAGAGAGATTCTAGATCATCCAAGACTTCTATCATCTTGGACTCAAGACTGCGTACCTTGCTAGAACTGGTCTGGGATTCAGCTTCCACCACAGTTTTGGAGAATTCATAGTCTATTTCATCCAATAGGTCCTCTGCATCATACAACGTGTCTCTGACCTCATCAAGCCATTCTTTGACCAATGAGTTACTGAACTGCTTTTGTTCTGCATCATCAATCACAGCATTGATGTCCATCAGCCTCCTCTTCAACTTCTTAAGCAGCTTCTCGTCCAGATTTCTCCCACGAAAGTAGTTGAGAACATGATGAGAATCCAGCTTGTCAAATAGCACCTGAAGAACAGCACCAAAAAGAGCACCACCAAGTGTTTCTAGGACGGGCATGGTTGCAAAGGAAGTGGCTAAAACGAAGAGAAGAAAGGATTGTGAAAATTGGAGGTGAATGATGGACTAACAAAGGAGAATGAGTGAGTATTTTGTTGGAGATGGCTTTACTTCAATAAAGGACTAATGGCCAGATAGCATTAGTTGTTGTTTATTCCCGACAGCACAAGGTGGGTTTGATAAACTTTGGAGCGTATCAACTTTGCTTTACTTGCTTTCTTTTATTTCAACGAAATTTCTACCAACTTTAGTGAATTAGTCTATTTCGGTGGCTTGCTTTATGAATAGGCAATTACATCATACATGAATATGAAATGGCTTCATTTCCCATTTTCTTTTTTCTTTTAGCGTAGGTGATTCGCTTATTAAGACTGATTCGGAGTGTAACAACAACTATATTGTTAAGCATAGATTGTGAATCGGTATATCTCCAAACATGGAATTGTATAGATGAAAAGTAACACGTTCACGATTATTTCAATTTTGAAACTGAATAATAGAAAAAACATGACATTTTATATTTTTATCGTTTTTTAATTTCTTCTTCATCGTTTTCCTGTATAGTTGTCCTTCTTTATTTGCTTGGCCTGATAATTTCTAATATCTGTCTAATGGCTAACCAATAGCTGTTCCAGACCATATTAAAATGAAAAATACAATATATGCGTTCAGAACATTATTACATTGCTTCAAGGAGAATTAAAATAATAGGATAAGAGATTAAATTAATAGAAACTCCTGCTGCAAAATTTAATGCTAAAAGTTTTCATCTCTATTAATTTGCTTTCCTATTTTCTTCTTGAATACTTTATTTCACAACTAATACTCAATTCCAATTTTTTTTTCTATATTTCAATTGATATTAAATTGGGATAACTACAAATCCAAATACATGGTCCCTGAGGATTCCATATTATTACCTCACAACAACAATCGTGCACTTGCTATTTTTGATCATCAACTACTGATTTTCGAAGAAATAAAATCCCCCTCATCCTATAAACTCCATAATTTTTATTTGTTGAATTCCAAATAAAACCAGTGTGCATGATCTTGTTAAAATTTAGTGATAGATATTTGATAATAATTTTAATAAAATTAGAGGAACACTTAAGTGTAAGCCTGCCGAAGATTGTAGCAATTAGTTATTTGCGATGAATATGACCATATTTAGTTAAGTTTAAGCAAAGGTTGTAGAGTGTTGGGAACAAGTCTAGAGGGAAATTCACGAGAGAGTCACAACATTGAGTAATAATCAATTGTGCAAGAAAATCGTAGCAATGGTTTATGGGGATATCTATGCACAAACAAGAATAAACATGCAAGTCAAGGGATACATTGGAAGCCACTAGTTGTTCACAGCCCCCGATCACTAGTTCTTTTAATTGTGAAAGGTGCTCTGGCAGGTGCCCTTTCAGTTTGGGACAATTCTTCACATAAAGACGTTGAAGACTCGGAAAAGCACCCGTCATGCATGTCCATTCTTCACATTCCTTCATATTAATGATTTGCAACATTTCCAAGGATACAAATGCAGAAGAGCTATTTCCGTAAAAGTCAGCATCTATCCTCCTTATCCAATCAAGGCCAACAATTGTCAAGTGCTTTAGAAATGTCAAAAGTCCTAAGGATGGTAACCATAAACAACGTTTGCAATGCGTTAAGATTAAGGATACCACATTCAATAGAGAATTATCAGATAACCAACGTGGAAATTGTGTGCCACCATAGCCATCAACTGACAAATGCTTCAAATGTATGGAAGGTTGCAGATTCTCAAGTACTTCTCTTTCCTTTATTGAATCATCATTGTTCTGCTTCAAATTCCAATCTAAACTTAGCCTCACAAGATGTGTTTTATTTTTCAAATTCGCTGCCAATGTATCACAGGGATTCATGATATTTTCAAGATTTGTAATTGATAACTCTCCATGAATATTAAGTTCTCCCAGTTGTTGAATACTGAATTCACTACTTTTGCCAACTTCAAACCTGTCCATCCATACTTCAGAATTCAACTAAGAGTTTCCATCTTGGAATGCATGTTTGGAAAAAACTTGCCAGCTGTGATCTACACGTAATTGCTTTAGTTGGTGTATATAGGATGACTGCATGATAGAAGTAACTTTGTTACTACGTGTTGTTGTGACAATAATTTTACTTCCCTTAGCTCCACACGTAGGAGGAGTTTGTAATGCTTTCCATTGGTTTCGATCTTCGTTCCAAACATCATCCAAAACTAGAAGAAATTCCTTTCTGACAACCTCTCTTTCAATTTTCTATGAATCATTTCTAGATCTCCACCATCATCTTTTGAGTCACTAAAAGCCCTAAGAATTGCTTTTGAAACCGTCAAAACATCAAATTCATCAGAAACGCAAACCCAAATTTTTTTCATCAAATTTAGCTTCCTCTACTCCTTGGTCATATTGTATCCATGTTGAGCAAGTGTTGTCTTACCCATCCCGCCCATACTCACAATAGAAAGTATTGACAACTTATTATCATTGAAGTTAGATGTCAACCAACTAAAGATCATTTCTTTATCCTCATCCCTAGTGACGGATCACTGTGTGGGTAGGGGAGTTATGCCCCCTAAAAATTTTGAAATTTTTGTTATATTATAAATATTTTTAATTTTTTTATATTATAAATATTAGAAAATATATTATAAATTAATAATGATTAAATTAAATCAAACTGATTGTGATTTTTCGATCTCTGATTAAATGACCTCTTGCATTAACAACAAGACTTTATATTTAGCTAAAGCAGTTAGAATTATTCCTAGCATCTAACAACATAATGTGATCTAATTGGATCTTAACTTAATTCAATTTCCACTCAATTCAAGTTGATGAGATAAGATGAGTAATCAATTCATCAAAACACGAAATGCAAATCAAACCACTAACATTGAAATAAGCACTTGAACATATATTGAATAAATAAAAATAAAGAGAATATCGGAGAAGTTTACATTCAATCCCAACACTAGAGAGTCTAGTTGCTTATGATGATGAATCTGAATGCAAAAATTGGAGTTGCTATCTTAAAAGTGTCCAGAGAAAAGCTAAAACTTAGCATATTAAAAGCATAACATGACTCTATTTTTATAAGAAAATACAGCATAGTGATACGTGTCTATATTCAGTTATTTTCATATAAAAATGTGACATTTATTGGCTTAAGTGTTGATAATGATATTAAAACATCCTAACTTTAAAAGTTTTTAAATCCAAATAAGTAATTATAAGTCTTGTGATGATTGAAGTGGTTTAAGCTCTATTTGAGATTCAACTGGAAAGTGTTTCTAAGATTCGAATGTGAATGAGAATACTTGGTTTGTTGTGATACTAGGAATAGATTACAACTTATCAATTGCTTGTGAATATATGATCTTAATGTTGGATAACCTATTAAGTGTATGAGGAATCAACATTTGGTGGAATTGTCTTATAATTTTATGTTTGAGGAATCAATATAAATGACTTTTGCATGTTCATCAATATCATTAATTTATAGATTATGTGATTGTATCAAACCATAATACCTATGAGGGAGATAGATGAACTTCAATCCCAACCTTTTTTATTAACACTCTTTCACACATTTTACTATCTTTGTTAGTAATTTATATGAAGTGCTATTTTCCAAAACCAACAAGGAAAAAGTTTTTTCATGTATATTTTTAAACATCACCTAAATTAGTAACTAAGCACAAATTAACCAAACATTCCAATTCCCTTGGGAAACAATATCTGATAATATCATTTTATTATTCTACGATTTGGTACGCTTGCCAAAGAGACAACACATAGCTCTAGCTTCAATTGTGGTGATCAACTTCTAAGGTTTCCTCTCTTGGAGGTTATTCTCCTAGCTTGTGCCTCTAATCTAGTGGTCAATAATAGAGCTTTCCTTCCTATGAGGGTTTCCTCTAGAGCTCAACTTTCCTTTCTGGTGCTTGAGGTTTCTTTGTGATTAAGAATTCTTCTTGTGGCTCAACTCCAGTATCATTGTTCAAGTGCAAAGACCATATTTGAATTCTTGCAGAACCACCTTTTGGTGTGTCAACTTTGGGACTCAGTTGCAATACTCTTTAATTTTTTGACAACTCCTACAAAATCACCACAAATACATTAATTCCCCGTTTTTTTGTTTCTAAGTACCTCATTCTATAATTCTAGGCTTAAAGGGACCTAGTTTGCTTAAGATTGTATCAAATTCATGCATTATAAGTGTCAAAAGCATATATTAAAACAAATAAACTAGACATTTATCATTTACCCAACCAACAAGAGAATGACAAAACTTTTAGACGTTGTTTGGGAATAATCCAAGTGTGAGTCTAAATCCCATATTGAGTAGAAATGACAGAGTTAAAGACCATACAAAAAAAGATCCATAAACTAAATGTCTTGAAGTTTTGGATTAAAAGTATTGTTAATCCCTTATATGGATTGAGCTAGCGTAAAATTTAGGTAATGTAATCTCTCCCTGATGACACCCTTTAAAAAAAACATCAAACTTTCCCCCTCACCATTTTCTATGTTCCCTAAATACAACCATTGTTATTTGATTTCAAAAGTGAGTATCAATAATAGAAATTCTTGCACATGATACACAATATTCAAGAGACAAAAATTCATGCGTGAAGAAAGTGGTGAACTAGAGATTAAAATATTTGGATTGAATAAGATTGCATATGAAATGCTTTAAAGATATTGTGGAGAATTAGCACCTGTTACAACTGTAGGCATATGAGAATTGGTGCCTTAATAATTTCCAACTTGTGCTTTGTCTTCTATGTTTACCTTTTCGTAATCAACCTCTATGTATTTAATGTGAGCAATCTTTTCCCAATCTTCACCTTCCTGATTCTTGCAACACTGTTTAAGCAATGAACAATTTCTAATTCTGAGTTCTGAAATAGATTTGGGTAGACCCTCCTCTGGCAAGCATTGGAGTATAGGACAATTATAAAGATGCAATTTCTCAAGTGAAGAGAGGAGACAAAGACCCCTGTAATCTAGTTTCTTAAGATTTGGACAATCACTTATTATTAGCTCAGTAAGAGAGAGTGGGAGCAAACCTTCACCCGAAAAAAACTCCACATCCACTTTGCCAATATACAAGAATTCTAAGGAAGGGTTGGTTCCCCAAGCCCCCTTTAGTGAGGCAAGAAGTTTGAAGCAATTGAAGAGACGCATTACTTTTAGATTTGATGGTAAACATCCGTCAGACCACTCCAACACCGGACAATTTGCTATGTACAAATGATTAAGAGATGGAAGGAGCACAGACATGTTTTTAGGCATTGAATTCCATTTATCTGATCCTTCAATACGAAATGTCTCTAGCTGAGGTGCAAATAATCCTTCATTGGGAAATGATTCAAATTCAGAGCATCTTTCAATTTTCAGACTCTTCAAATGATTGTGAGGGTGACCCTGTGATATCATCTGTAGGTTACAACACTTGTCTAATTGAAGTTTCCAGAGTTTTGGGAACAAGTCTAGAGGGAAGTTGGTGAAAGAGTGACCACATTGACTGATAACCAATACCAAAAGGAAATGGTAGCAGTGATTTATAAGAATATTCAAGCTTGGACAAGAAACAATACTCAAGTAATTAAGAGGAGTGTCAGATATGAGGTGCTCAATCATATCAAATGAAGATGGCTCCATCTTCACACCTTCAATTTCTACGGCACTGGGAATCGATGCCACGAGTTGTTTACAGTCATGAATAATTAGTTGTCTTAAATGAGAAAGGTGCTTTGGCAAGTGCCCCTTTAGTTTGGCACATTTCGTCACAGAAAGACGTTGAAGACGTGGAAAAGCACCTGTCATGCAGTACCATTCTTCCCATTCCCTCATATTAGAGATTTCCAACATTTCCAAAGATTCAAATGTGGAAGAGCTATTCCCGTAAAAATCAGCATCTATTCTCACTATTTGATCAAGGCCGTCAATGTTCAAGTGCTTCAGAAATGTAAAAAGTCCAAGAGAAGGCAACCATTGGCAATATTTACAGCGCTTCAACGTTAAAGACACCACATTGGATAGATAATTATAGGATAACCAACGTGGAAATTGAGTGCCACTATAGACAATGAGTGATAAGTCCTCCAAATGTTTGGAAGGTTGTAAATTCTCAAGTACTTCTCTTTCTTTTATTGAATTGATATCATCACTGTTCCACCCAAAATTCCAATTCAAACATAGCCCCACAAGATGTGTTTTATTCTTTAAATCCGCTGTCAATGCATCACAAGGATTCACAATATTTTGAAGATTTATAATTGACAATTTTCCATGAAGATCAAGTTCTCCTAGTTGTTGAATACTGGATTCGCTACTGCCAACCTCAAACCCACCCATCCATACTTGAAGATTCTTCAATTTTCCTAAAAGCAGTGGAATCTTTTTTAAAGTGGTTTCCATAAGTTCAAGGCGGCACAAATTGGTGAGTTCATGCAAAGTAGAGGGCAACTCCTTCAAACAAAAACACTTGTTCAGCTTCAACACTTGTAAGTTACAGAGTGAACAGGTTGAGTTAGGAAGTTTCTTAATTTGGGTACCTGAAAGGTCTAATGAACGAAGATGAATAAGATCGCCTAAAGTGTCAGGCACCTCTTTTATGTTACGACAGTAGGACAGAGATAAAACTCGTAATAACTTAAACTTTGAGATCACCTCTTGTATTGACATCTCATAGTTCCTGCAAATGGACATAAATGTTCGTAGCTTTTTAGCATAAGATAAACTCTGATACTCATGATATTCAACAGGATCCTTTAGAATTGAAAGGTGACGAGTTGTCTTTGATACTCTTTCTGTCCTATCAACACCCAACCTGTAACACGTTTTACCACAAACATATTTTGCTAAATCGTTGATAAGGTCGTGCATGACAAAACATGTTTTGTTATTCCTAATTACCTGTTGAAAAAATGACCTTGATAATAGATCATTGAAGTATTGTTCACCTATTTCTTCTGAAGACTTACTCTGCTGAGAGCATTGTAGAAAATTTTGTGCCATCCATAAGAGAATTAAGCTCTCCTTGTCAAACTCATAGTCTTTAGGGAATAATGCACAATAAGAGAAACATCTCTTGAGAGGAGAAGGAAGATGGTAATAGCTCAACAATAGAGCGGGGACGATTTTACTGTCTTTTATCGAGAAGTCCCATATGTTGCTTCCCAATACACCTTCCCACTCTGAAATAGATGACTTTGACTGTAAAAGACATCCTAATGTTTGAAGGGCTAGAGGCAATCCTTTGCACTTTCCAACTATCCTCATGCCAATCTCCTTCAACTCAGAATTCAACTTAGAGCTATCATTTTGCACTGCATGTTTAGCAAAAACTTGCCAGCTATGATCTTCTTGCAATTGCCTTAGTTGGAGTATATTGTCTGACTCCAAGGTTGAAGCCACTTTGTTACTGCGTGTTGTGACAAGAATTTTACTTCCCTTAGCTCCACACCTAAGAGGAGTTTGCAATGATTTCCATTGGTCTCGGTCTTCATTCCAAACATCATCCAGAACGAGGAGAAACTTCCTTCCTGACAACTTTTCTTTCAATCGTCCCTGAACCATGTCTAGCTTTCTACTATCATCAGTTGACTTTTGGATTGCCTCAAGAATTGCTCTGGTTAAGTTAAAAACATTGAATTCATCAGAAATGCAAATCCAAGCCTTTTCATCAAATTGAGCTTCCTTGATCTTTGGATCATTGTATACATGTTGAGCAAGTGTGGTCTTACCCATCCCGCCCATACCCACAACAGAAAGTATTGATAGCTTATTGTTATTGTATGATGTTAGCCAACTAAGGACCATTTCTTTCTCCTCATCTCTGCCAAAAATAACATCATCTTCGGCCACCAAAGATGAAGATTCATTTTTCGCAGACACTTTATTACCCAACCCAGATATAACACCGCTAGAAATTTTGAAATCTTGAACAACCTTTTGGTTTGAGAGAGATTCTAGATCATCCAAGACTTCTATCATCTTGGACTCAAGACTGCGTACCTTGCTAGAACTGCTCTGGAATTGAGCTTCCGACTTGTTTATGAACAATTCGTAGTCTATTTCATCTAATAGATCCTCTGCATCGTACAACACGTCTCTAACCTCATCAAGCCACTCTTTGACCAATGAATTACTGAACTGCTTTTGTTCTGCATCATCAATCACAGCATTGATGTCCATCAACTTCCTCTTCAAACTTTTTAGCTGCTTCTCATCGAGATTTGTCCCCCGAAAGTAGTGAAGAACTTGATGAGAATCCAACTTGTCAAATAGTACCTGAAGAACAGCACCAAAAAGAGCACCACCAAGTGTTTCTAGGACCGGCATGGTTGGAAGGGAAGTGGCCAAATCAAAGAGAAGAAAGGATAGTGAAAATTGGAAGTGCGACTTAGTTACGTGAATGCACTAGTGCATAATTTCCTTTTTACCTCGCCTTATATGCCTCCGTTGACCAGGAGCCGAAACATATAATGACACGGTGGCAAATGGTTATGAGTGAGTAGTGTGTTTAAGATGGCTTTAATTCGATAAAGGACTGATTGCCGAGAAGCAGTAGCTGTTTAATTTTGGAAATCACTAGAATTAAATTTACTATTACAATTTTATATATTTGCAAAACCATGAAATGAAATATCTAGCAACTTTAATGCATTTAGTCAATTTGGACGGCTAACTGATAATAAAATAAAATCCAATTGTCCTTCATCTTACATAATTTCAGTCATTACACGACAAAGTGCCCACCTAATCATGAAAAGAACAAATAAGAAAGCATAGCAAGCTCCAATCACACTTGTTAATGTTGGAATATTCGATTTTATCAATTCACTTTGCACGTTCCTTCTGTTTTTCACTTTTGCTTTTATTTACCTGTTACTTAGTTGTTTATATTTAGTTTTATCTGTACATTTTATCTGCTCTGGATCAATCCTATTTTAATAGTAATTGTTGAATCGGTCCATTGTCCATTATTCTTTAGATTATATATTTGTCTTCTCATAATTAATCTATTAGGGGTTTAGTAATTCTTTTAGCAGAAATGGTTCCTGACTGAGATTGATTTGCACTCTAGCATCAACAATATTGTTAGTCCCTCCATTGATCACTTTCCTTTCCATTTTCTGGAACGAATCCCTCCATTAACACCCCATTAAGTATCAAATGCCATACATTAATTCTTAATTTGTTTCATTTTTTAACACCTATGCTGAACTCTGCAGGTTCACTACAATGAAAAAATATTAAGCAACCTGAGTGTGTAGTCAAATTCGATGACCAACTTATGAATAAATAAACCCAAGGTGCTAACCGACAAAACCATGAAATGACGAACACAGAGTAGAATAACAAACTTGCATTATCAAATGCAAAATATATATGCATTCAAAGTTGTTCGACTTTTAGCCTCCTCGCTTTGCTCGATTCATTATATAATTATATAATGGTTTAATCATGTCCTTGGTACCCATTTTGGAAGCAAAATCTCAATTTGGTACCCTTATTTTTAAAAGTCTCAATTTAGAATTTCTTTTTTTAAATAATAGTTAAAATTGGGGGTACCAAATTGAGATTTTGTCTCCAAAATGGGGACCAAGGACATGATTAAACCTTATATAATTGAGCAAATGTATTGGAGTTATCAGTGACGGATCTTGACTAACATTTTTGGAGGAGGCAAAATAATACATACAAAATTTATACATTTAATTATTGTCACTAAAACAATAAAAATGAATACATAATTTAGTATAACAATAAATAAAAAAAAGAAATCACACATATTTAAAAGATTGCCCTTCATTCCTTCATCAATATACTTATTTAAAAAAATAAGACTAAAAAAATAATTTATTATAATCCAATAAAAAATTGAGAGACGTAAATATTAAAAGAAGATTCGATGATAATCAAACACACTTAAAATCCAATTATAAAAATACACAGTACAATCATTTTTCTTTTATGTTCATAAAATAAAAAAATTAATATACAAGAGACTCATTAAATAAATTATTAAACTAATATTTCACTGTTAAGCGAGGCAATAGAGAATTACTTTCATCATTTCTTTGAGAATAGAAGAGAACAGCTGAGAGATGAGAGCAAAAATAATAGATTTTTTTCTCTTCAGAAACAAAAGAAAATAGTTGAGAATGGGAGATGAGAACAATTTGTGAGAAACTCAAGACAGAAACATATAATGGAACCACAATTAAAATCTAGTTATAAAGAACACACATTACAATACTTTTTTTTCTATGTTCATAAAATAAAAAAATAATATAAAAGAGACTCATTAAATAAATTATTAAACTAATATTTCACCATCAACTGAGATGAAAGAATTATCTTCTTTTTTTCTTCCTCAAGAATGGAAGAGAACAAATGAGAAATAACAACAAAAATAATAGATATTTTTCTCTTCAAAAACAAAAGAAAACATGTGAGAATGAAAGATAAGAAAATTGGTGAGAAACTCAAGCTATAATGAAAAAAAAAATAATAAAAAATATCTTGATGAATCTTTTTATTCTTTGTTGTGTTTGATTTTATATTTTATTGTTTATTAGCATTAATTATTATGTTTATAAAAGAAACAAAATATTTATTTAATATCTATGATACAAAAATCAAAATACCTAAAATACCTAATATCTATAATAAAAAAATTAAAATACCTATTATAAAAAAAATTCAAAATTTTAGGGGGGGGGGGATATTTTTCTTTTCATTTTATTTTAAAAAGTTAATCATGTTTTAAAAACAAAAAAAAATTAATGGTATGAAAATTAATAAAAATCAATGATCCTAAATATTGCGGTTAGAGTTAATCTAAATTAACAAAGGAACAACCTACTAAAATATTTTACCAAGTTTCATGTTTAATTTCAATGGAATAAAAGGTAAAAGTATTTATTCATAAAGATGATAAATTCTGAAATATATGCTGTTTGTTTTTTCCTTATCGTATTTCACTTTATATTTAACTTGTGTGATACATAACTTATACTTAAAGCACAAGAACAACAGAGAGTTGGATAATGTTTCAATAATTTTTTTGATCAGTAGCAACTTCTTCGTATCCAGCAATGTACCAAGATGACAACATTATAGCTTTTATAAATGTTAGAAAGGGATCTTGTTCCTCTAATAGGTTGGTCATCTGCATCATTATTTTCATTTTGAAAATCGATCTCTTTGTCAATATTTTTTCATCTCTATTTTATTTAATTCTCTAAGTGCATAGCTTTATTTAATTTTTTGTTGATACTTCATATAGGTTAAGATGAACCAAAACATAAGACAATAACTACTTTCAAAATGATGGCTTTCCTTCAAGATTTGATAGCCCAACTATAGCTTTTCAGATTGAATATTTTTCCAGAAGACAAATATACAATATCTTCTTTGACGACAGACAACATATATTGCCTTAGGTTAATTCCAACGAATCAAAAGAGTAATGAAGTGAGATATTAAATTAATTGTGTGAAATACTAGAAGATTTCTTTTCATCCCAATTTTTGTATCTTATTTTCTTCTTGGATAGCAACACTCAATGTCAATTTTTTTTTTAATATCTTTTTAGTTCCAATTTTTATCAAGTTTTGTCAAATCAGTCCCAATTTTATTTTTATGCTCAAATAGATCCCAATTTTATTCAATTTGGTCATTTTTTTGCTAACACTGCTTAAATCATTAACAGAACAGTGACGGTCAGGTGTCACTTTGTTTTTCTTTTATTTTTATTTTATTTTTATTTTTTTTAAATGTACACGTGTCAATCCAAGAGTGTGATATGTGTCATAGTCCATATTTTATATTCAATTTAGTCCCTATATTTGTTATTTTTATTCAATTGAGTCCCAATTTTATTTAAAATTGAGCAATTTTGCCCCTCTTGAAATTGGAACCAAATTTAAATTTTATATTAAAATTCACATTTTTTATTAGATATTTTTATTAAATATATTAAAATTCATATCATTAACTTTTTTACAAAAATTAAATTTGGTCTCAATTTTGAAAAGGACAAAATTGTTCAATTTTAAACAAAATTAGAACTCAATTAAACAAATATAGGAACTAAATTAAAAAACATTGACTCTAACTTGTGGCACACTACTAGGTTGACACATGGACATTTAAAAAAATCAAAAAAATCACAAATTGACACGTGACAGTCACGGTTCATGGTCGTTAATGATTTAAACGGTGTTAACAAAAATGACCAAATTGAACAAAATTGACAAAAATTAAGACCTATTTGAACACAAAAACAAAATTAAGGTTGATTGACAAAAATTAGAACCAAAATGGTATTTTAACTTTTTTTTTAATTGATAATTGTTTGTGAAGATTACAAAGTCAAAGAACAAGTTGGTTAGTTGTGAAATCGATATCATCACATGATAATGATGATAATGAGAATGATGACAATGGTAAATTTGTGATTTTCATCCATTAATTATTGATTTTAAGAGAAATCAAATTTGAAGTTTTAGAAATGTACATGGCATAAACTCCATAATTGTTTACCTGTTGAATTTCAGATAAAACCAATGTCCGTAACTTGTCATTTAGTGAGAGATTCTTGATAGTAAACAAAAAGACATATTCATGTGTTTGCACACGCAGACCAATGTCTAAAACAAAGTACAATAACCATCTCCGAGGCTACTCCGCATCTCAAACTCATGAGCTACTTACATTCAAGGACTTTCAAATGCTTTGTAGGAAGTTGGTCATCCCTAAATCAAATTCCAGGTTCTGTCTTTCTTTTCCATTGCAAGAACATTTGAGTTTCACGACCACCATTTTCTCGGTGTCTTCATTGTCAATAAATATGAACACGAAGTTAATAAAAATGTACTTAGACAAGATTCATCTACACGATGGAGCACACTGATATTAAACATTTGTGATATATATGATCAAAGAGAAGAGACAGAAAAAGTGATAGTTTATAAAAGAAAGTGGTTGCAGTTACAGGTAAAAGAAAACCACTCCTTAGTCTTGGCCTTGTGGTTTCTGGGAACTCTCTTTGAGCAGAGGGCAATTGCCCAAAATCCGGAGAGTTGAAATGGATTTGGGAAGACCCTCTTCAGGTAAGCATCGAATGTTGGGACAATCAAAAAGTGTCAATTTCTTAAGAGAGGAGGGATTGCAGAGACCCTTGTAGTTTAGTGTTTTAAGATGTGAGCAATCACGGATTATCAAACAAGTAAGAGAAATTGGCAAAAAACATTCACTGGGAAAAGACTCCACATCCACTTCTTGAATAGTCAAGGTTTGCAGAGAGGTGTTTGCTCCCAATGGCCCTTTCAGTGAGGCAACAAGTCTGGAGCAATTTGAGATATTCATATTTTCCAGATTTGAGGGCAAGCCTCCATCAGAGAGAATCTCCATTTGTGGACAATCATGTATCAACAGACTAATCAGAGATGGAAGGAGAATATGCATGTTTTGAGGCAATGATTTCAGTTTGTGCAATCTTTTCATGGCAAAGCTCTCTAACCAGGGTGCAGATAATCCTTCATCAGGAAATGATTGGAACTGAGGGCACCCAATAATTTGCAGATCCTTGAGATGATTATGAGTGTGCCTCTGTGAAATAGTGTGTAAATTATGACAATACTTGAGGCAAAGCCGAAGCAGTTTTGGGAAAAAGTCTAGGGAAATGCTCATAAGAGAGTCACAACCATCATTGATGTCCAGTGTTTCAAGAAAATCGTAACAGCTCACAGGAATATTTGTCTTTGATTTGCACAAGAAATCAAGAGACAATTGCATGCTGCTGTCTCCGATAATAGTTAGCCTTCTCAAAGCAGTTGGATGATAATCAAAATGCAACTTTCCACAGTCTTGTAGGTTTAATTCACAAATTTCTGGGGCCACAGGAGCTGAAGCTACAAGTTCTTTGCACTCACATATAAGTAGCTTCCTTAGCTGAAGAAGTTTCTCTGGTAGGTTCCCTTTTAGCTTGGGACAGTCTATTAAAGAAAGATGTTGAAGACGTGGAAAAGCATCTGCTTGACATTCCCAATTTTCCCATCCATACATAATCGAGAACTTCAATGTTTCCAAGGATGAAAATGAAGAAGATGTACTCCCAAAAAAATCAGCATTAATGCTCACAATCTCATCCAACCCACTAATAGTAAGGTCCTTGAGATATGGAAAAAGTCCAAGAGGAGGCAAATGTGTGCAAAAATTACAGTTTTCTAAGCTTAAGGACACCACAGACGACAATGAAGTACTGGCTAACCAACTTGGGAATTGTGTACCACCATAGTTCCAAATAGACAACTTCTCCAAATGTTTGGAAGGTTGCAAATTCTCAAGGACTTCTCTTTCTTTTATTAAATCGGCAAAGTTCCAATTATGATTCCACTTTAACGTTAGCTCAACAAGATTTCTTTTGTTTTTCAAATTTGCTGCCACTGCATCCAGGGGATTCAAAATATTCTGCAGATCCTCAATTGTTATCCCTCCACGTAGATTGAGGTGTCCTAATTGTTGAATAGTGAACTCACTACTTTTACCAACATGAAAAGAACTCATCAGCACTTGAAGATTGTTCAGCTTTCCTAAATGCACTGGCATCTTTATCACATTAGTTTTCATAAGTTCAAGGCGACGCAAATTGGTGAGTTTATGCAAATTAGAGGGCAGCTCCTTCAAATTGAAACAAGAGTTCAGCTTCAGTATTTGCAAGTTATAGAGTGAGCATGTTGAATCGGGGAGCTTTTCTATAAGGATGCTTGAAAGGTCAAGCGAACGCAGATGCTTAAGATCACCTACCAAACCAGGTATCTCTTTAAGGCCACGACAGCAAGACAAAGATAAGACGCGTAAGAACTTCAACTTGGAGAACAATTCATCCATCGGCATCTTGCAATCCCAATAATAATCAATGTTTATTCTTCTACTTATTGGCATAAATGTACGTAGACTTTTAGCATCAAACAAACTCCTAAACCCATCAGAATATTGATCTTCATTTGTTACCAATGACAAGTGACGGGTTTTTATTTGTGTCTTCTTTTCTTCATCAACTCCAAACCTTAAACATATGTCCCCACAAACATATTTTGCCAAATCGTTGAGAAGGTCGTGCATTACAAAGCATGTTTTGTTGTCTTGAATTGATTTTTGAAAGAAGGACCTTGATAATAGTTCATCGAAATACAACTCACCAACTACTTCTGGACTCCTACTTTGCTGAGAACATTGTAGAAAATTTTCAGCCATCCATAACAAAATTAAACTGTCCTTGTCAAACTCCTGATCTTTAGGGAACAAGGCGCAATAAGCAAAACATCTCTTGAGATGCGAAGGAAGATGGTAATAGCTCAACAATAAAGCAGGGATGATTTTACTATCTTCTCTCCGTAAGTCCCAAATTTTGCTTATCAATACAGTCTCCCATTCTGAAACAGATGACTTTGTGTGTAATAGACATCCAATTGTTTCCAAGGCCAGGGGTAATCCTTTGCACTTTTCGACTATCTTTTTACCAATTTTCTCTACTTCAACATTCAACTGATGATTATTATCTTGAAATGCATGTTTAGCAAAAACTTGCCAACTATGATCTTCTTCTAACTGCTTTAGTTCGTGCACTTTATGTGACTGCACGGTAGAAGCAACTTTGCTACTGCGTGTTGTGACAAGAATTTTACTTCCCTTAGCCCCATATTTAAGAGGCGTTTGCAATGGTTTCCATCGGTCTCGATCTTCATTCCAAACATCATCCAGAACAAGGAGAAACTTCTTTCCAGTCAATTTTTCTTTCAATCGTACCTGAACCATTTCTAGGTTTCTGCTATCATCAATTGAGTTATGGATTGCCTGAAGAATTTCTCTGGCTACCTTGAAAGCATCGTATTCATCTGAAACACAGACCCAAGCTTTGAGGTCAAATCTAGCCTCCTCAATCCTTGGATCGTTATAAACATGTTGGGCAAGTGTAGTCTTACCCATCCCACCCATAGCTACAATAGAAAGTACTGCAGGCTGGTTATGATAGTCAGTGTCAGAACTCAACCAATTAAGAATCATTTCTTTTTCATCCTCTCTGCCATAAATAACACTTTCAACCACCAAAGATGTTGATGGCAGTATCTGTGTCATTTTCCTAACCGATTCTGGTCCAACACCAACAGAACTAACATATTCCAAACCTAGGTCACCCTTTTGGCTTGAAAGAAATTCTATTTGCTCAAGGACTTGCTCCATCCTTGATTCAATTTTCTTGTCAAAGAAACTTTTGGGAGAAGGTTTGAAGAATTTCCATACCTTTTTAGAGCGGGTGTGGGATTCAGCTTTCAATTTGTATTTGCAAAATTCATAGTCTATTTCATCCAGCAGATCCTCTGCATCAAACACAGCATCTTTGACCTCATCAAGCCATGCTTTCACATGTGAATTGATGAACTGCTTTTGTTCTGCATCATCGATCACATTATTGATGGACAACAGCTTCACCTTCAACTTGTACAGTAGCTTCTCGTTGAGCTTTCTCCGACGAAAGTAGTCAAAAACATGATGAGAATCCAGCCTGTCAAACAGAACCTGAAGGACAGCACCAAAGAGAGCACCACCAAGTGTTTCTATCACTGGCATGGTTGGAAAGGAAGTGACCGAATCAAAGGATTGTGAATTGGAAGTGCAGACAGAACAGAGTTAACATTAACAAAAGGTAATGATTGTCTTTTGTTGGAGATGGATTTACTTTCAATACAAGGTTTGATGGCACAATTTGGGTTCAGACAATGTTTAGAGCATGTGAAAATTGCTTTGCTTGCTTGATTCACTGTAATAAAATATCTTCCAACTCTAGGGCATTTAGTCAATTTCGGTGGGTAACCTGTCAATTAATTAACCTAAAACCTGCTTCTTAGGTAATTTCAACCATGACAACATAAAAAAAAATGAAAAAACTCTATAGGCATTTTCTCCCTGCACCCCTATACTAAAATAAACTAAAATACCATTTCTCATTGCACCATGCTACTTTCAGTACCGCTACACCTTCGTTGTCCAGTGCGCTCTTTGAGAGGAAGAAGAGAGAGAGCTCGTTCCCGAAAAAGTTTGTTCTATAAACAATGACATAGGTTTTGGAAAGTTTGTTCTGAAATGTTAAGGAAAGCTGGATTTGAAACTCATTTCATGTGTTCTACAAATCTTATTTCAGAGAGCTTATTCATGAAGATATCCTAAATGTTCTGGAAAGCTTGTTACATAAATTATGTATTCCATATATTGTAAAAAAAAAGTTTGTTTCAAAAGTTCTGTTACGAAAATTCAGTTCTAAGAATCAAATTCCTAAAATTTTGGAAAGCTTAATCCTGAAGATTTCCAGTAATCTAAAAGTCACGTTTATGAAAGATAGAATGATGATTTTAAAATTAGGAGGCTATCATTAAAATGAAGAGTAAAATATGATTTTAAAAATGATGGAGGTGTAGTTAGAAATTCGGAAGCTGAAAGAAGAAAAAGTGGAATATATCTACACTGCAACAGCAGATAGGCCCATGACAATGTGCAAAAATGATGAAAATCTTTGGCTATTATTTCTTGCATCCCCACAATAATAATAGGAAAAAATAACACATCACCATCGTTGTCGTGCCGTTTAATGCTACGTACAACCGTTGTCACATGGCAAAAATATTTGTACTAGCGGATAACGGGTAGCGGATATTTTAATATCCGCTTATAAACGGATCGGGTAGGGGTATCATACTATCCATACCCGCGAGTACCTATTACCCGCAAAAAATTAAAATTAAAATTTAATTTATATTTTATTAAGTTAAATTTAATTAAAATTAAAATTAATAGTATATTTTATTATGTCAAATTTAATTATAATTAAAACTTAATTTAATTTATATTTTATTTTTATAATTTTATATTAAAAAATTTATAAAATATATATATTTTTAAATATTTGCGGGTATCGGATATCTACGGGTACCGCGGATATTTTTTAAGCAGATACCCGACGGGTAAACGGGCTGGTAGCGAGCAGATTTTTTTTTGGCAGGTCGGATTGCGGGTAGGCACTATCCGTATTCGACCCGACCTGTTGTCATCCCTAGTCACCACACAACTGCTGTCTAGAAAGAAGAGAAGAATACTGTCAAGGGAAAAAAAATATGGAAAAAAAATTCATTCCAAAAAGTTCTTTCCGAAATTCATTTCGTATAAATCAAAAAGCTTATTTCATAATGCGTTTCATGCATTCTATAAATTCTATTCCATAAATCTAGTTCTAGAAATTTCATTAAAAATTTTATTTCAAAAATTTTGAAAAAGTTAATTCGAAAATTTTTCAAAACATATACTCCGAAAGTCACTGCTTTGTAAAAAGGGAGAGTGATTAATTGTGAAATTTTAATTTCTTTTACTAAATTTTAAATTTTATTATTTTAGTTACGTTATTAAAATTCAAATTACATTATTTTATTATTTTTTGAAATTGTCATGTCCAAACATATTATTAACTCTTTCTCCGCTTTAAACATTGTGTACCGCTTTAAAATTGGTTCGGTGAGATTTAAAAAGGAAGAGAGTGTGAAAATTGTGAGTTCAACTTTGTTGTTAATAAAAAAATATTAATTAATAATTGTCGATAAAAAAAATTGTATACATCAATGTATTAAATTATATCTTTAATCTTATTTTTGTAATCGTAAGAAAATTACATAGGTATCCAAGTACGAAGAACAAGGAGTCTTGCGTCAACAGTTTGCTCACGGAAATTTAATTCTACAGATTAAACTATTTCTTTTATAAAACATAGATTATGTTGATAACAACCAAGTTCTCTTCTACCTTGCGGTGTCAGCTAAAAGATGAACGAATAAAGAAAATTTTTGTTTAAAGGATAAAGCCGACATCCCAATATTTTATCATGTACCAATTTCAAACACATGCTCCAAAAATATAAATGAAACTCGTAAAATTTTCACACAAATCAATGTTCTTTTGCCCTAATAATACAGATAAATGATACATTATCAGTTCATACAAAGAAATGTAAAACATTCTTAACCCATCCAACCACACGTATTCCAATGTTTCAAAATGCAGTTAAACAAATTAATCAGAATCTGCAAAAGCTTTGTATTGACAAGATTCATGATGTTATACAATACATGCAACACCCAAAAAGAACTGAGAAAGCCATGGGAAAGCATTAGTCTACCCTTTTGTTGGTACTGTAAATCACATTCATAAAATCTTCTTCAGCAAATATTTACATTGGACAATCTTGTTAAAATCGAGTATCAAATCACATATCTATGAATTGTTCTTAACCAAGATCGGATAGGTGACAGAGCGCATGCATATTATTAGCTGCCGTTGCACAAGGACCAAATCCGCCACACTTGACTGAGAAGAAGTTCCAGAAGTCACATGCTTCTGGTCAGTGGAAAAATCGTCTCCAACAAGAAGAAATAATTGTAGAAGAAACTGATAGCCAAAATTATAAAACCTTAGACGCAACGAATGATGGCCATAGTTGAAATGTTCCAATTGAAAAAGACAGATATGCAGAAGAAAAAAGAGTTACACTTATCACATGATCATTGTACACAAACAACCACAGCATAATTGTCCATAATTTATTACAATATCAAAGAACGTGTGACTTAAATTTAAATAATCGATTTAAACAATTTAAAATCATCGTTATTCAACTTCAAAACAGAATATTAAAAAGACAATGAGTCGACGTGTGATGAAAGCGTGCAATTAGATATCAAAATATTTGTTCTATATTTCAAAGATAATGCGGAGAATTGGCACCTGAGGACAATGCAGGCACATGAGAATTGGTGTATTGGTAATTTCCAACTTGTGTTTGGTCTTATATGTTTAATAATCAACCCATAAGGATTTAATGCGAGCAATCTTTTCCCAGTCTTCACCTTCTTTCTTGCAGCGTTGTTTGAGCAACATACAGTCTTCAATTCTGAGATATGAAACGGATTTGGGCAGACCCTCCTCTGGCAAGCATTGGAGGCTGGGGCACCTCACAAGTTCCAAATTCGCAAGAGAAGAGAGGTGATAAAAGATCTTACGGTCCAATTTCTTAAGATTTGGACAATCACATATCTTTATATGAATAAGAGAGATTGGGAGTAAATCTTTGCCTCCAAAAAACTCCACATCCAATTTGTCAATGTACAAGAATTCTAGGGAATGGTTGGTTCCCCAGACCCCATTTAGTGAGGCAACAAGTTTGGAGCAATTCCGTAGATGCATTCGCCTTATATTTGATGGCCAACTTCCCTCAGACAACTCCACTCTAGGACAATCCCATACGAACATATATTCAAGAGATGGAAGGAGGGCAGACATGCGTTTGGGCATTAATTTCAATTTCTCCAATTCTACATTAACAAGGCTCTTTAGCTGAGGTGCAAATAATCCTTCATTGGGAAAAGATTCAAATTGAGAGCATTTTTGAATTCTCAGACTCTTTAAATGAAGATGTGGGTTCCCCTGTGATATCATCTGTAGGTTATGACACTTTTCTAAAGAAAGGTCGCAGAGTTTTGGGAACAAGTCTAGAGGAAAGTTCATCAAAGAGTCACAACCACCATAGATACACAATGTTACAAGGAATTCGAAGCAATGGTTTTTAGGAATATTCATATTCGGACAAGAAACAATGACTAAGGATTCAAGAGAAGTATGAGATATGATATGGCTAAGACTTTCAAGTAACGATACCTCCATGTTGTCACCTCCCACCATATGGAGCCTTTTCAATGTAGTTGGATGATAACCAATCTCTAGCTTTCCACAGTTTTGCAGGAGTAATTTACAAATTTCAGGGGTCCTGGGAGCAAGAGTCGCAAGTTGTTGACAGTTCTCAATAGTTAGTTCTTTTAAGTGAGAAAGGTGCTCTGGCAATTGTCCTTTCAGTTTAGGACAATTCGTCACATAAAGATGTTTAAGACTTGAAAAAGCACCCGTCGTACATTGCCATTCTTCCCATTCCTTCATGTCAGAGATGTGCAACGTTTCCAAGAATGCAAATGAAGAAGAGTTATTCCCGTAAAAATCAGCATCTATCCTCCCTATCCGATCAAGCCCACGAATTGTCAAATGCTTGAGAAATGTCAAAAGTCCAAGGGAAGGCAACCACATGCAATGTTTGCAATTCTTCAAGCTTAAGGACACTAAATTGGATAATGAATTATCAGATAACCAACCGGGAAATTTTGTACCACCATAGTCAGCGATTGACAAATGCTCCAACTGTCTAGATGGTTGCATATTCTCAAGTACTTCTCTTTCTTCGATTGAATTGTCAAGGTTCCGCTCGGAATCCCAGTGTAAACCAAGCCATACCAGACATGTTTTACTCTTCAAATCTGCTGCCAATGCATCCAAGGGATTCACAGTGTTTTGCAGATCCTTAATTAATAGATCTCCATGAACACTAAGTTCTCCCAACTGTTGGATACATATCTCGCTACTTTTGCCAACATTGAACGAACTCACCAATATTTCAAGATTATTCAGTTTTCCTATATGCGCTGGCAACTTTGTCAGTGTATTTTTCATAAGTTCAAGATTACGTAAATTGGTGAGTTTATGCAAATTCCAGGGCAGCTCGTTCAAATTATAACAATTGTTCAGCTTCAACGTTTGCAAGTTACACAGGGAACACATTGAGTCCGGCAGTTTTTGAATGTAGGTATATGAAAGGTCCAAAGACCGGAGATGTATAATATCACCTATAGTTTCAGGTACCTCTGTAAGGCTACGACAACAAGAAAATGATAAAACCCGTAAGAACTTAAACTTAAATATCAACTCAAGCATCAAACTGTCACAGTACCAAGACTGAAAAGAATGATGTAAATATGTTATCCTAGGCACAGGGATGAATGTGCGAAGCCTTTTTGCATCATATAAATTCTCGAACCCATGATAATGCAATTCCCGTGAATATTGCTCGTCATCAATTACCAATGAAAAATGGCGTGTTTTCTTCGTTATACTCTTTGCTTTATCAACTCCAAACCTGAAACAGATTTCACCAGAAACATATTTTGCCAGATCATTAAGAAGGTCGTGCATGATAAAACATGATTTGAAGCCTTCGCTGCATTGTTGAAAGAAGGACCTTGATAATAGAACATTGAAATATTGTTCACCAACTTCTTCTTGAGACTTACTATGTTGGAAGCATTGTAGAAAATTTTCAGCCATCCATAACTGAATTAACTTCTTCTTGTCAAACTGATGATCTTTAGGAAATATGGCACAGTAAGAGAAACATCTCTTGAGATGAGAAGGAAGATGGTAATAGCTCAACAATAAAGCAGGGATGATTTTGCTATCTTCTTCGGGAAAGTCCCATATCTCGCTTGCCAATACCCTTTTCCATTCTGCAGCGGAATGAGACTTAGAACGTAAAAGACATCCAACTGTTTCCAAGGCTAGAGGCAACCCTTTGCACTTTTCAACTATTTTTTTACCGATCTCTATCACCTCAACATTCATCTGTGGATTATCATCTTGGAAAGCATGTTTAGAAAACACTTGCCAACTGTGATCCCCACCTAGTTGCTTCAGTTCATGTACTGCATTTGATTGCACGATAGAAGCGACTTTCTTACTGCGTGTGGTGATAAGAATTTTACTTCCCTTAGCCCCATAATTGAGAGGCGTTTGCAGAGCTTTCCACTGGCCTCGGTCTTCATTCCAAATATCATCCAAAACGACAAGAAACTTCTTTCCTGTCAATTTTTCTTTCAATCTTCCTTGAACCATTTCTAGGTCTACACTGTCATCGTTTGATTTAGTAATTGCCCCTACAATTGCTTTTGTCAACTTCAAAACATCAAATTCATATGAAACACAAACCCAACCTTTGATAGCAAATTTTCCCTCTATCCTTGGGTCATTGTACACATGTTGAGCAAGTGTGGTCTTACCCATCCCACCCATACCCACAACAGAAAGTATTGATAGTTGGCTATGCTCTTCAGTGTCAGAACTCATCCATTCGAGGATCATTTCTTTTTCATCATCTCTTCCATAAATGACATTTTCAACCACCAAAGATGTTGATGGCAATTTTTGTGACACACTACTACTCAACCCTAACCCAACCTCTACCCTACTAGCATTTTTCAAACCCAGATCATCCTTTTGGTTTAGTAGAGATTCTAGGTCATCAAGAACTTCTATAATCCTAGATTCAAAACTGCATACCTTGCTAGAACTGCCCTGGGATTCAACTTCCAACTCATAC
>Ga0209389_1000325_pt1 | contig 29063 bp, 7 predicted proteins | sample CowpearedBW_FD_187526 | JGI IMG/M metagenome (GOLD analysis project Ga0209389, IMG submission 187526) | Root nodule microbial communities of legume samples collected from California, USA - Cow pea red BW (SPAdes) (version 2) | ecosystem: Host-associated > Plants > Roots > Nodule | place: USA... | reverse complement strand
GTGTGAAAGTAAAAAAAAAAGATAAAAAAATAATCGGGGAAGAGATTAATGAACAGATAGATCAAGGAATGTATTATTATAATATATCTCATAAATCGATATTAATATTCTATTATGATTTATGTATCTTAAACTTATGATTCTCTTATTCCTATTACGATGTTTTTTCCAACTTAAGTTTTCCCCAAATTAGTATGAACCATATAATCAAGATTTTAGGAATTCTTTTATAAAATTGGCATGAACCCTGATTATAGTTTTCCTCATATTAGTATAATTATAAATTAAGAAATTTAAGGATTTTGTATTTTCAGTTTAAATTTGTAAAATTTATGAATGTATCTAGGTTGCGTTACAAATTTTGTTACTCATAATAAATTAGTTGAATAGTCTTAAATTGGAATAGAAAGCAAAAATATTAAAAATTGAAAAGTACATATGTGAATCGATGTGAACAAATAATTTAAGTAGTGAAAATGAAAAATTCATTTATTTAATTAATAAGAATAATTTATATATAAATAAATTTAATTTGACACCCTAAAATTTTTATCCAAATTCCGCAATTGATTGTTACAGTCCAACCCAACAAAACCTGATTCATTTATTTTATTAAACCATCATGTTGAAGATAAATCTTGAAAGCTTAATACTTTTTTTATCTTTCCTTCATTTCCTTTTGTGTTATTCATTAGTTTATTTATTATGCGTTGCTTGAGGATGAGGTATATCAAGATACTATATAATGTTTCAAGAATCATTAGAAAAACAATATAATATTTTCTTTTGCTCTTTATAATTATTTGAATCGATACTAGAATATGATATAAATGTCAAACTTCAACAAGTTGATATATCATGATGATAAAATTTTGTTTTTTAAAAGTAATGTCGTAACAAATCTTAAATCAACTTATTTCTCATCTATGTTATGATAACAAATCTTAAATTATAATAAAAAACTTTATAAAAAAGAATTATTATATAAAATAATATAAACATGATAAAGAAAAATATTATATTATAAAAAAAATAGGATTGAGTAATTAAACACTTTATACGCACACCTGTTTCCCAATAATAATAACTTGGTTTTTAACCTGGATTAACCACAGGAAATAGAGTTATAAATAAGGAGAATTGTTTTTTTTTTCTGACTAGTAAATTATATTAAAATTATTCTAGTAAATTTGAAGAAAATTCGATGAAAGTTTTCCAAATTAAGAGATGAATGTAATTACATTACGTGGAGGTAGAAATATTCCATTTCCTAATAGCTTAGTCATTTTAAAATCCAATTCGTAATTAACATTTCTTTATATCTCATGACACAACACTACTAGCTATTGTTGAGTTTATTTTAAGTTTTTATGGGTTTAGAGATGTTATCCAGTTAAAAAAACACAACAACAAAAATATTTAGTCTTCACCGAGTTAATCCTAAACAAACCAATAAACATAAAAAAAAAATGCATGTTATGTGACTTCTGACAGTGAATTTATTGACTAGGTGCATTAAGATTTTTTTATTTAATACTTGATTGTTTAAAACTTGTGATAACTATTAGTTATTAATTTAATGAATATATTTTCAATCAATTTTCAGGCAATCGCGGACACATTGATCAGTTTAAATTAAAAATAAATAAAAATACCCTTTCTTTTATAATATTGACCTCAACTAACCAAATTTAGCCTCAACTAACCAACATGTCATATTTAACTTTTTTTTTTTCTATTACGTGATCTCAATATTTATGATTAGTTTTTATAAGGTGTTTCATTAAAAAAAACTTTGACTAACTATCTTTTCTTCATTCATTTAGATTCAGTTTTTTTTTTTTCATCAAGTTAGATTCATGTCAAACAAATTTCTTCAGGAGTAGGTTCTTCGTACAAGTCATGTTTCCTTAATAATTTTCTCCCTATTTATATTTGACATTCAAAAACCAATTAAATTAATATTAGCTACATTTTTTTAAGTACTTATGATTGGTTTTCACCCACAAATGATGGATTCAAAATTATACCCTTTTGGTTTAATTTAACTTTTTTTTAACATAAACCCTTCATTACAATTTACGACCCTTTTTTAGTGTGTCTTTGAAGGGAACAAAGTACAAGGTTACTGTCATGGTCTCACCTTGAAATCTCACGTCAAAACATGCTTTGTTTATGTAGCACCTCTCCAAAAAATGGCAGTAACAATTAAAGAACAATGTATTAACTAATTTTTGGTTCACTGAATTATAATTAACAACTAGAAACAAACACACAAGCTCTGCAAATCAGTGTTATACCATCATAGATTTATAAATCAGTATCCCCACAAGTTATCCATCAAAGACAAAAGAGAATCACTTATGCAATAACATGAATTTGGGGATATTGCAAACAAAACAAGTCAGTATAATGCTAGAGACATTTGAACATAATATCCCTCCAATTATCTATCAACTACCAAAGAAAACCACTTGTGTAATAACATGAATTTGGGGTTATTAAGAATAAAATAGTCAGTGTAATGCTATCTAGGTACATTTGAACACATCAGCATACACAAATCAGATAGATGAATTTGATCATCAGAACATGATATTTGCTTTGCCGCTAACCTTTTGAGTGTTAAAATAACCCCCAAAAAGTGAAAGTATTTGAAGCCAATTCAATCTAAGCAAGTACCAACAATAACTAGAAAGGCTGTGCCAACATATTAGAGAAATAAAACTGAAGGGTCAGTTCCTCGAGTTTTCGTCCAACTTAGTCTTAGCAATGAAATTCCTCTTGGGGCAATACTTATTTCTTTAAGAATGCAATTTCAATAGAAGAAATTGGTCAGATTCAGAACCAACATTAGAGAACCAGATCAAATGAACTATCCCCCTTTCGTTCCCCTCTCATAATAAGGTAAGCTCATTAAAAGGGATGAATTTGACCCTCGCATGCAGGTGACATGTGATGAAATCAAGACTAATGGAGTTAGGGTGAGAGACTAGTTCAACCAATATCCAGAAATGTAAGGACCAAACAAATTGATTTTTAATGTACAAAAACTAACACTAAATTCAACGGATAACAGGGACTTAAAACACGGTTGAACTTAAATAATTGAAGTACATTTCAAAGTGAGGGTCACCTAGAGGGATAAAAAGAGAGAGGCTGAAGGTCACATTTCAGGGTACAAAATTGCTTTTGCTGTATATAACTAACCGTCCTTCTGATATGAGATAACAAGTATAATGTGAAGCTGAGTACAGGCCCCTAGATGCACCAGGATAAATAAAAGCCCATTTAACAAGCACAAGGTATTAGACATTATACAACAAACTTAAAAAATGAGACACCAACAAAGGGAATGAAAATAATCTTCAAAGTTGAATCTTTATCGTTCCCGATTCACAGAATAGCGATTCAAACAGAAAACCAATGCCTACGGATAAACGTACTGAAAAATCAAGCATCAGAGAATATTAAATTTCAGTGAAACAGTTAAGCTTCAAAACAACAACTCTAAAATTGGACCTCAACAAGGTTCAGTTCAACTGCATTCATAAGACCAGAACAACCACTTATTCCATCATAACCTGTAAAAAAGTATTGAAATCATGATCATGCACATCCACTTTTCACAAAAAACTGAAAAACTGAAACCATGAGAAACAATAATAAAAAAACAGAAGCACGAAATTTAGAAGAACAATGAAGTAATTCAATTAAAATCAAAGGATTCTTATATTCTCAGGTATAAATAACCAAACTGTGTATGATCCATAGTTCCTTACAACTTATTGCCAAGGTAGAGGGGCTTATTCAAAAGACAACCTAATTCTAAATAGAATATGATCAGATAACTATAACCAACTCCTCTGCCCATTTAGGACTAACATACTGTATCCAATTATCCTCTCCTTCCTATTAGACTTTTTGTTTTCCCTTTTCTGTATCTACTTCTTGCTCTTTCGATTCTTCTTCGGTCCCGGAACCTCCAACCTACCAACAGAACAGCCACACCTTCCTCTGAGGACAAGGACAGCCCTTCCATTGGGAGGTGCCATCTTCTTGAGCTCGGCCTCAAGTTCGCGGTGGTGATCACAAGGAAGCTTAAACAACCCCTTCTTAACCCCACTATCCTTAGTCAATGAAGGTGAATTCTTCACACAATCCTCAGTCTCCAATTGAATGTCAAACTCTGCAGCCTTCCTCAGACCCTTGCAATCAGGGTTCCCACACTTCCTTGTGGTGCAAGCCACAAGAACCCAAGTGGTCAATGCAGCAAACGTAACACTAACACCAATGAACATGTAAACCCACGGGGCAACAGAAACCTCCTCTTTGACCAAATCCACGATCACAACACCAATTTTGACACTCTCACTCGCCACAATTTGAGCGTAGGGGAACAGCAAGAACCCAAAAGCCGCGATAACCGCCACGAAAATCACAACGTCCACCACCGCCGACCGGGATCGTCGGCAGGGCGTAGCCTGAGGGGAGTTTGGGGTTTTCCGGTGCCTCGATTTCGAGCCGAAATCGAGGGAATTCGCCATGGGTTGGCCAAGAGAGGAGTTGCAGAGAGAGATTGAGCTGTGGAAATAGACCATTTCAATCACAACCCTAGAAACCCCCAATTGAATCAAACCCAGATCAGAAACGACGTATCTTACAACGACCCACTTCGCCAAAAATGAAAAGGCTTAGAATTTCGGAATGATTCAGAGGATTGAAGATCCGGGGGCGCCCCTTGATGGATCCAAAGCCAGCAAAACTTTTAGGGTTTTCTCCTTCTTCTTCAGGGAAATTGCCCAACTGTGATGTGTGTAACAGTAATAATAAGAAGAAGAAGAAGAATAGAAGAAAATGGAGAGATGAAGGGGTGAGAAATGAGAGGGGTGGGAGAGAGAGGGCATAAGAAGAGGAAGCGTCACTGCTTCATTGCTTTTGTTGTTGTTATGGACGAATGGATGGTATAAATATTATGAGTATGTTCGTTGGTTCTCAAAGGGAAGCGTAGTGGATAGGTTGTTTGTTTTGGTTTCTTCCTTTCCTTCTCGCAAGCACTTGGAGGGTCAAATCTCAAATGGTCAACGATGGATGATGATGATGAATTGGGAAATGGCAAGTAAATTGGTAATTAACATGTTTGGATTTATGCAAAGGACACGCTTTTGTGTTCCACAGTTGTGTGTGGGAGTGAGTGGGCTGTGGTAATAGGACATCGAATGGGCTTAGGAAAGCCTTGCATTGCATTATGTGTCAATCATTTTGTGGGGCACTTACTTACCTCTCCTCTCCCTTTTAAGGTACCACTCCAACGCAAACATGTCTTTACTTTGTGAAAAAAGAAAACAAAAATAAGGCTTTGTACTATGTGAGTCAAAAGACTTCAAATTTTTATTATGTAATGGTCATTTTTTTCTTTAAAAACAAATTAGAAATATGCCATACATTATTCTAGTGCACCATTCATAAATCAATAAAGTTTAAGCTAGGTAAAATAAAAAAAATATTAGACAATACCAAAATATAATAGATAACTTAACCGTTTTCTTATGTGACTGTTTTTTTAAACTTAATCATTTATTTGATTATAAAATTACTTACAAAATAAATAAAAACTATTTATAACAAATTTACAATAATAATGATAATAATCTTATTATTTTTTGTTATCGTGAAAAAATATGAATACATGTAGTGAACATGTTTTCACTAGTAGTAGAACTAATGTGAGTATAAACTTTTAAAGTTATAAGTAAATACTAATTGGGAGTGATATGATACCTATTTTGTCGAATTCTTTTGAATTGTCATGCGTTTTCACCAAAACTATAAAATCATGAACAAAAATTATTAATAAAAAATTATTTGTCTAGTTTTAATAAAATATATATTTAAAAATTAGGTCTAAATGCACACTAATGTCATTTTAACTTTTGAAATTGTATGCTTTGATTTTAAAGAAAACAAAGCAGAAAAAAATAGGGTGAAAAATTTTCGATTACTGTGAATTTATAGATTTTGGTTCTTTAGAAAATCAAAACTTATTCGTCTATATGCTTCGATTACTAAAGAATTAGAGCCCATTAGCTCATAAATTTTCAAAATTTTCGTTCTCTTTTAACTACTTTATCTCAGCATATAGGTAAAGACTTAAGTTTATAGAAAATCGAAGCCTATACAACCTATATGCTTTGATTTCTAAAGAATCGAGACCTATAAATTGGCAAAAAAATTTCAAAATTGTCACTTTTTTTTTAATTATTTTATCTCTAAATAGGCCTCTGTTCTTCAAATAATCAAATCCTATTCATACTATACGCTTTAGTTTATAAAAAACTAAGACTTATAAGTTGGCAATTTTTTCAAAATTGCCATTGAATGCACAATTTTAGGCTTTGGTTATTTGTAAAACCAAAACATATTAGCTTTTAGGCTTCAGTTTTTCAAATAATTGAGGCCTAAAGGTTATTTTATGATTAAATTTTGAAAAAAATATATATGTCCATTTTATTTATGTAGTTTTCTTCTTCCTTCCTCCTTTGCAAATGAGTGTGCACCCTTCATTACCACCCTCTGCCACTTAATGCCTTGCCTCTGCCACTAAACACCACCATCCTTGTGTCGTCATATGGTTGATGTCATTGTCACTATCCTTCATCATCTTCCACAAGAGTTTTAGAGGACCTCCATTATTTGTCGTCTATGTTGTCATCTTCCAAGAATTCTAAAGGACCTTCACTCTCTGCCATGGAAAGTGATCCTCTTTGAGATATTTTTTGTGTGTTTTTGTGATGTTCATGTCTTGCTTGGTTCATTGTTGGTAAAGTATGCCTATTTTATGCCATTTGTGTTCAGGTATTGTTTCATTGTGGTGATATTATGTAGATCTCCAAAACGCGAGTATTGTTGCCTCTTCCTCCATCGTTGCTCATGCTTCATGCTCCCAAGTTCCTATTATTATCTTCATTTTTTCTTTTTTTAATATGAGCCTATAATTTTCTAGTATGTTATTTATTTTTTGTATGTTATGTATGTAGTTAATTATATGCTTAAATATATTGTTTTATTTTTGTTTATTTGAGATTGTTGTCACATTGAGTTAACCTTAATTTCATATTTAAGATTCAATACGAAAATTATGTAATGTCTCTAACTTTTTTAAAAATTAATATAATAAAAGGTAGTACTAATAATTGCATTGATAAAATTAATCACTTTTTAGTAGTTTATTATTGCATATATATTTTAGTATACATATCTTAAAATTCATTTATATTTTCCAATTGTGTTTTGTATTGATCTTCGGTGGTTGATAATCAATTTTATTTCATGTAACTTGAAGACCAATGCGAGATGTTGACGAAATTTCGTGAAATTTAAGATATGTTGTTAAAAATTGATATGTACCGATACATTTAAAAAAGTAAATCTTCTTATATACTAATTGAAATTATTGTGTATTGTGCAAAATATACAATTACTTATTATAAGGATAATATATTGTTTTATTTAGATTCTGACTGATTTTGAGTGTGATATATATAATGTGTTGGTTTTGTCTAACTTTTTTTTTTCAATACGTAAATTAAAATAAATAAAAAATATTTTAAAAAAATTGGCTACATTAAACTTTGATTATAATCAAAACCAAAATATAAAGGGACATTGGACTTCGATCTTGATAATAATTGAAGTCACATTTTTTTATATTCTATTGTTATTTATTGTTTTATGCTTCAATTATCAAAATCGAAGATTAGTACGGAAGTTCATGGTTTGATTCATATCCAAAGCTAAAAATTTATCTTTCTACCTCTTATGGATATGGATATGATGTTTCATTTATTAAACTAAAGTACAATGAATAAATATAATTGTCGTCAATACTCTTTTATGTACTTATAGCATTGCAATGAAACCAAAATTTTATAATAACAACCGAATCTAATAAATTTAGCGTACTTAACTATATTTAATAAAAAATATATATTTTACGTTAATGATTGTTTTCATATAAGTATTATTTTGGTACTTAATATTATTATTTTTCTAATTTTATTTAATAGTACTAATGAAAATACATGGACGACGTGCATGTGTTCATTTCTTTTATAACAAAAAATAATAAATTATAATTATAAAAATAAAAATAAATAAAAATAATTTTTATATTTAATTATGGATAATTTTTATTTATTTAGTAGATAAGTTTTATTTATTTAATTTTGAAAAATAGTTAAATTAAAAAAAAGGTTAAATTTAAAAAAATAATTAAATTTAAATAAAACGATAACTTAAGAGGTAAAAGTGGAAAGAAAAAAATAGACACTAAAAAAGAAAAATCTTCTTTTCATATATAATTATAGATTTATATATAAGTGTAGATAAATTACTTTTTGTTTATTAAATATAGGAAAATGTTACAAATACATTAATGATTTTATTAATTGCGTAACTTCTAATCATTTCTCTAAATAAAGTATGTCATTAAATTAAAATTAATTATTTTAAAACCCGATGCATATATGTATATACTAAAATTAGTGATACACATATCTCAATAAAAGATTTTAAAGTAAAAACAGAACAATAAATATCAATAAATACTATAATAATAACATTAAATTTTATTATAATAATAGTAATTTTTATGTGTACGAGACTTAAATATGTAATAGCTATGACAACAGTTTAGTACATACATAAATAATTTTTAAAAAATAATATTAATCATTATATTAATTATACATAATATTAATTAAATATACATTTATTAAATTATAACTTTTCACCAACATTTCTATATATTAAATATAATATTTAATAAAATTAATTATTTTAAAATATTATTCATATATGTGTATATTAATATATTTACATTTTGAAATCAAAGGAGAAGCGTAAATACTAAATAATATGTGAATTAATGCGAGATTATTAATAAATTTTAATCTTACCCATTTACATGCATTTTTAAAAATCTTATCGTTTTGAATAGTGCATTCTTTGATCTTAAATCACACCATTCAAGCCAATTTTTTAAAGTGAGAAGAGAGGGTATCAAGTTGAAAGAAAAATCACAATATACAAAGTTAAAGAACAAACAAAAGAAAAATAAATTCTTCTCACTAAAAAGTAATCAACATTACTAATATAATTATTCAAATATCGAATTATAGAATTAAATATAATATAATGAATAATTTTAATAACTCGTAATAAGCGAGTACATAAAATTATGACTCATAAGAATCAGTAAGGAGTCATTTATAATTTAAGATTGGTTTTGTTTTTAGTTTAAGCTTGACCATAGTTACGTCATCTTATTATAAAGAGTAACTTTATAAAATTAATTTATTTTTTGTGACTTTCATTATGTAACATTATGAAATGTTTTCAAAATAAAAAATATCATTTTATTATTGCGATTCATGGTCTTAAATCTTATACCATGTTTCTACAGGGAAGTTCTAAAAATCAAGTGTTAAATTTATTACTCTTTTATAACCCCTTGCAACTAAGATATCTTTTGAATTCCCCATAACATAACTAATATATGTTTTTATTACTAATGAGTCTTAATTTTATAACACTAGATTGATAAGGTTGTATTTTCTCTTAAATTGAATTTCTCTCTTTATTTTTTATATTTGGATTTTCAAATTGAAGTGATAAATCTTTTCAATAATTAGTTCCGTATATTTTCTTACTTATAATCTCTCCATTTTAAAGATTTATATATGTTTTTGTTTGATTTTGTATAGTTTTGTATGTAAGAAAGAAAAATGGTTTTTTAAAAATTAAATTTTGATAATTTTTTTAAGTGATATTTTCTAAGTGATTTTTTTATTTTCTTAATTTTTTATATTTCAAAATTACTTAAAAAAATATCACCTTTATCGAACTTTAATTATCAAAATATCATTCTGAATGTGTGAAAATTAGCATCATCAAGAGTCTTTTGTCTTTTACTCCGTTTTATTCTTTTAAAAGTACTCTCCATTTGTTAGAATCACTTCTATTAATTTTCCTAAATAGAGAGATTTAATAAATGGAGAAAACACTTTGCAAATAAATTACTCATGTAAAGTGTAAGAGGATAAATAAAATAATCTAATCAAAATTTATTTATTTTTCCTGTTTTATGAAAAATAATAATAAATCCTTAAAGTCAAACAGAATATAAAAATATTAATGTGATCATTCAAGTTCATGATATCATATAAGCATTGTGTTTGAACTACTTAATAATGTTATAAATATGTAATTTCGTAATGTCTAAAATACTTAAATAAGTTAATTTTGAATATTATTTTAAATTATTTTATCTTTTAATGTTTTTTACAAGACAATTTAAATTTATTAAATATTTTTATTTGAATAAAATATTATAGTTAACAATAAATTAAAAAACATTAAAATAGTAAATGATTATTAATGATCTAAAAATATCAACATTTTTTAGAAAAGTCTTAACTAACATTGATCAAGAAATAATTCTAACCTACATTGTTGAGAAAATAAATGTAATTGATATTGATTGAAAAATTAAAACATTGATTAACATCAACCAAAAATAATATCATGTAATATAAACTAGAAAAAGTTGTTTGACATCAGTCAAAATATTGACCATTAATTTTAATTTTAAATAGTCCAATTACTTACAAAACTTTACAAAAAAAAACAAAAACAAAACTTTGCAATTTCAACTTCTTTTTAAATTTTCTACCCAATCAACATATTTTAGCTCAAGTTTTTTTTTTCTAGACAGATGTATATCTAATAAAGTCCATCTTATACTTTTGTGATGAATACTTTTTATAAAATTTTACCGTTTTTATTAACTTAGTTTGTTATCAAAGGATAAAGTTTACTAATATTTTAAAATTTAATTCTCTTGTCAGATATTTAATGATTCAGTCCACTTCTTAATTATCCTTCACAATAATTAAAATAGAACAATAGTCAAGATAAATTTACATAAGTGATCAAGGATAATTTGGATAAACATAAAAAAGTGTTGTAATTAGCTCAAATAATATTCAAAAGTTATTCCTCAATCATAAAAAAAAAAAGGAAAAAAGAGAGAGATATGGATGTAATCATGTGATATAGGATGTAATTTCTTTTAAGAAAAATGATACCAACAAATAGTAATCCATGACCTGCAACCATTTCTTCATCATTTTATTTAGATTTTGTCATTCAATTCTCTGAGTAGATAAATCCTATTTCATCATATTTAGATGTAATAATCAAACTCTCTTATATTGTTCTGATTATATTTATATACAGTGTTATATTACAGTTATCCATTTACACGACTTATCTCTAAATCATTAAACTTAAATGTGAGTTTAATTTATTAACTTCGATAAGAAATTGTAATTTAATATGTTATTCTTATATTTTACTATTAGATATAAGAGTATATGGTTTTATGATAAAGATTAATTACAGTGAAAATACAAAATTTTATATTTTTAATTTTAAAAAACAACATGGTTGTAAGGCCCAGTTTTATTTTCTGCCTTAATGTTTAAGGACTGACCTTAATCTGTTGGGCCTAAGGGCTGACCCATAGGGTGTTAAGGCCCTAAAGCTGTTAGGGTTTCCAATTTTGATTCATTCTTGCAAAACAGAACCCTAAACGCTGCCCCCTCCTTTCAGAACGCTCTGTTAGGGCTTGACTCTGATCTTGGCCAAAGATTTCTCGAGCTCAGTTTTGTCTTTCACTCCGTGTAAGTGTTTCTTAAGCTTGTAATTGTACTCCCTGAAGCTTATTTTCGTGTACTTCCTTTTAGGGTTCCATAATAACTTTGTTCTTTCGCTGACTCGCTGTCCTTTCAGTTTCTGAGACTACTTCTCGGACTGTTGCACTTCGCAGTTGGTGTCGAGGCCTCGTATAAGCCCTTTTTCCAGGTAAGGGAAGCTAGGGTCTGTGTGTCTAGTCATTTTTAGCTTGCTCTAATATTATTGTATGATTTCGTGGACTGTGTGCTACTGTGATTTGATGAAAATGTCGTTGTGGTCTTTGGGTTTGGTGTTTGCATGTCTGTTGTGTGAATGAGCAGTGGCGGGCACTGGTTTTCTCGCCCAAACGAGCATGCCTCGCCTAGGCGAGACTAATAGAGGCTCGCCCAAGCATTTCTGTGTGAGCAGTCGCTCAGGCGACCTGGTTTCTTTTTGAGAGAGGTGCAGTCTCGCTTAGGCGAGATGAGGCTCGCTTGGGCGATACATCGCAGAACCATTGTTTCCCTATTGCGCTCTCGCCTAGGCGAGAAGGGTTTCGCTTGAGCGAGAGGGTCTCTCTCGCCTGAGCGAGACCTGTTAGCTTGAGCGAGATTGCGGGCAGGTTTGGGTGCTATTGTTGAATGGTCCACTGGTGTGTGACTAGCTTGTCTGATTTAAATGCTTTACTAGGAGGGTACGGGATGATGCCATGATTTATATGTGAGTTTGAGATGGAAATGGTATGTTGCTTTGTTGGGCATGAATTGGAAAGCATGAGTTGTATGAATTGTTGTTTATACATGATATTGATGTTATGGGAACTTCCTGATTGGTGGGTGGGTGGAACACGTATAAAGTGTGGGTAGGGCGTAATTCCATGACTCTTGTAGTGAGAGCTCTTGGTGGCGCCTCATCTGTTGGACGTAATTCCATGGACCTTCCTAATGGGAGTCCCTAGTGGTGCCTTACCTATTGGACTTAATTTCATGAACCTCGTGATGGGAGTTCATGGTGGTGCCTTAACATAAGGACGTAATTCCACGCGAGTATCGTGGTGGTGCCTCAAGGCCAGGACGTAATTCCACATAGGCCACGTGGTGGTGCCTCTTGTAAAGGTGTAATTCCGCGAAGGCCTCGTGGTGACGCCTCACTGCTAGGACATAATTCCACGGCCACGTGGTGGTGCCTCATTATGCGTATCCGGATAGTGAAGTTTTGGGAGTCTTAAATAATGTTGGTAATCCATGTGTGAATGTCGGTTATTCATTTTTTATTTTGAAATTGCATGTTGACTGTTGTGGCACAAGATTTCTTTACTCTAGCTTATCCTATTTGTGTGTTTGGTTGTCTTGTATGTGGTTCTTCTCCTATTGCGATGATCATCGATTTTATTGATATGAGCAGATGGGAGAACCCCTGGCAATGGTAATGATGATAGGAATACTACAGCTTGATGGACTGGACGATCCCATCGCTAAAGAATTTATTTGCTATGTTTTCTTGTCTATACTAGACTCATTACTATTAGTTCGTTAGTATTTTTATGTTTTGGGCCATGTGAGGCCTCTTTTATGTTTATGGATATGTTGGGGTACGGAGTACTTCATATTCCAAATCTTCGTACCCTCCGAATATTATGTATATAGCGTTTTTATTAAATGAATTTTTATCTATTTATTTGGAACGTTACAATGGTGAAATAGTAAAGTCTAAAAAAATATATAAATAATTAATTGTGTTATTTAATCTCAAGTCAATATTAATTTAAACTCATTCATTTAGTTAATAAAAATAAAAAGTACAACTTTGAAATTACTTTTGATATTTAAATTAAAAGAATCAAATCCAAACCTTAAAAAATTATATTAAAAACCATAATGAACAACTTATTCCTTTAGAGTACCAAAATGTTGGTTAAATGGACTTTGAATTTGAAATTTCTTTTTTAATAACCAATAAGTTATGCTTTTTTTTTTCATCAACTGAGTAATGAAATATAATAGTCCAACACTGAACCACTGATAAATTTACATTTTCTTTATAAATATAGTTAAATATTAAAGGGTTAATATATGTTTTTATCCTTTAACTTTCACTGAATTTTGAAATTAGTCCATTTTAAAATTTTAGACTAATTTAGTCATTTATTTATTGAAATACGTGAATTTAATCATTTTAATCAAATTTTGTTAAGTTTATTTGATATTTCAAATGCATTTTATAATAGTATTTGACTTAACATTAAAACAAAAATGTGTCAAACAATATAAACAATTTAAATACAAGTCTGAAATGCGTATAAAACATTATATAAATCTAACAAAGTTTGATCAAAAGAACTAAATTTACGTACTTCAAAAGATGAAAGATTAAATTAATTTAAAGTTTCAAAATTCTCTAAAAATTAAGGGACAAAAACCTATTTAACCGAATATTAATTAAGTTAAACAAGCATATCTCAAATTCATTTTTATGAATTAGCCAAAGGCCAGAACTTAAACATTTAATTTTTTTTTTTCACAATCCAAATTTCGAAGTTGAAAGGAGTCGTAAACATGGTATGCAAAACAAGTGGTGGTTATCTTGGGAGAAAAGTGCAAGTTGTGTTAAAGTTTTGAGCATTTGCAGGGTGCATTAATAAAAAAAAGAAGTTGAAAAGCAAGTAAAGTAAAGAAGTATTAGGAAGGAATGTGTTGGTGGAAACTAGGATCGGACAGAGACACGCAGAGTCATACATAGATATACCCAAACGTGTGTGTCTGTGTGTGTGCACATTTGGTTAAGCATGAGAAAGGAGAAAGCAAAGGAGAGAGAGAAAAGAGAAGCAAAAAGTAAGAAAAAGAAAGATCTTTTTAAGGCCACAAAGAAGCTTGTGGCTCAAATTGCAGGTAGCTTCTGATGTGGCACTCCTACCTGCTTCACCGGATCAACAACAAAACGCACAATCAACCACACTCTCACACAACGTGTCACACCCATTCTCTCTCTATCTACACTTTTTCCCTTTCTCTCTCTAACCTTTTACAGTTTTTATCTTTTTTTCCCCTTTCAGACAAATACAAAAATAAAAGATTCTTTTTTTATTAGCACAAATGTCGGAGCCAAAAGACCCCACGATCAAGCTCTTCGGGAAGACGATCCCCTTGTCGGAGATTCCGACTGGATCCGCCGGAGCTCCGGCTTCGTCTTCCGGTGACCTTGTTGATGACAGTCTTGAACACAGCCATGCTTCTTTTTCCTCCAACTCCTCCAGGGAGTCTCATACGCGAGAGGAGGGTGTTGTGGACAAGGTATGCAGATTTTGGGGTTTCAGAATTTCTTATTTTGAGCGTCACCCTTTATTTGAAATGTTGAAAAAATTAATTTGGCTCAGGCATTGAAGATTCCGTTGACTTGGTTTTCTGGCCTGTGTTGTAGTTTCTGAAGTTTTGTTCTGTTATTGATGTTTTTTGAAGAGTTCAGTGTTTAATTGGTTTTTGTGGGGTTTGTTTCAATCTGGGGAGTAATTTGGTGGTTTGTTTTAAATTTCCAATCCCCATTCGGTGGTTCTACTGTTGTTTTTGACTTACTGAAGCTTGATTTTTTTGGTGGTTCAAGAGAATTCTGGGTGTATGTTTGGATTGGTTTATTTTGTGTTTGAAACACAAAGTGAAAGTTTTGAATAAAAAGAAAAACGATTGATTTTATACGAGATAGACATTAGGATTTGTTCTTCAGTAGTTTGGTTAGTCTGATACTGCCAGGTTCTGAGATTGAAACATGGATTTAGCCATATTTGAGAATTCGGTCTCTTTTGTGCTTTCTAGATTTCAAAACCTTGTTACATTCATGCTTTAAAACATCGAAGTCATTCTTTCTTTCTTTATATCTGTGTGACGATAAATCATTCATTTTCACAGGATTCTTTTGGTTCTTCTTACTTAGTTATGACCGCATGTTTGTGAAAAGTATTTTTCTATTTGAGTTCTAACATTTGTATGGATTTTGAAAAATCGAGAAGAAGAATTGAAATAGCCTTGGTACCATCATGAGTTAATTTCCTTCCACTGTAACATCATCAGTAAATTTTCTCTGTTTTTCTGTCTTGGATTTCATTGTTTAATTCACTCTTTTTTTACATCCATGATTAGTTTCGTCTTATTTGTAATTCATGTTCTGTTCTGTTCTGTCTCACAAAAGGTGAACAACGAGTGGTCTCCTCAGGATCTCCGTGCTTTGTTTCTTTTCTGCAAGTTTCAACTTCGAAAATTTCAGTCGTACTCTTTTTCTCTTGGTTTGAGCCAGCATTAGATGATTATATTTCCAGCATCAACCTTTTTAAGAAAATTGAATAAAATGTTTGATTTGCGGATAGAATATATAAAAATAGATTTTGACAGTTGATGTTGCTCCATGGATTCCATACGGCTGATGGGAAAATGAGGCCAGCGATATATTTACTGAAATATAATTTATTGCCTGAGCAACGATTCTGAAGTAAATTCCATGGTGTGTTTTTTGTGTAGTGCTGCTCGAATTTTGTTTTCTTCTAATGAAGTAGCCTTCCATGCAATGTTTTCTTCTAATGCAGTGCTCCTCTCATGTGTAGTGCAATTCAATGTAGTTATATTTATATTTTCTTAAGTCTTTTTAATCTGCATAATAAGTAAGCTTTAGTTTTTAATGTTTATCATGGCTGACTTGGGATGATTGTATTTACTTGCAGAAGGCACAAATATGTTTGTGTTCTGATATCCTTTTGATTGTTACATTGTTCATGATAAAAATCAATGAATAGCAATATACTTAGTAGGGTTTTCATGAATCCAGGACTCACTGGGAGAAAAACCAGCTGAAGATAAGAAGGAAGTCCCAACCCAATCATTTGAAGAGATCAACAATCCAGATTCCGCCTCAGGAACCTGTGAAGAATCCATTACTGTACCCACTGACAAGGAGACCACTACATTGAAAACTTCAAAAACTGAAGAAGAACTAAGCGAGACAAGTAAATCACAGGATAAGAACCTCAAAAAACCAGACAAAATACTTCCATGTCCCCGCTGTAATAGTATGGATACCAAGTTCTGCTACTACAATAATTACAATGTCAACCAACCCCGTCACTTCTGCAAGAACTGCCAGAGATACTGGACTGCTGGGGGAACTATGAGGAATGTTCCTGTAGGTGCTGGTCGCAGGAAGAACAAGAGCTCTACTTCTCACTACCGCCAGATAACTGTTTCTGAGGCTGCACCCCAGAATCCTCAAATAGACTTGCCAAATGCAGCGTATCATCCTTCCTTGAAATGCAATGGGGCAGTCCTTACATTTGGATCTGATACACCCTTGTGTGAATCAATGGCATCGGTTTTGAACCTTGCTGATAAAACCGTGCACAACTATGCAAGAAATGGATTTCATAAACCTGAAGAACTAAAAGTTCCAGTTCCACATGCCAGTGGAGAAAAAGGAGATGATCTATCCAATAAATCTTCAGTTACCTCCACAAAGTCAGTGGAAGGTGCAAGCATCAATGGAGCCCAAGAACAAGCTATGCCAAACTGCCATCGTTTCCCACCACAGGTTCCTTACTTTACCGGTAACTCTTGGCCTATTCCATGGAATCCAGTACAGTGGAGTTCTCCAGTACCACCTCCTGCTTTCGGTCCTCCCGGATTCGCCATGCCACTCTATCCTGCAGCAGCTTATTGGGGCTGTGCTGTGTCTGGTGCATGGAACATCCCATGGGTAGCACAACCGTCCTCGCCGAACGGTGCAACTTCAAACTCTGGCCCTAACTCACCAACCTTGGGTAAACATTCAAGGGAAGACAACATTCTGAAACCAAATGAATCTGGTGGTAGTGAGGATGGACACAACAAAGAAAACAACAAAGAGAAGTGCCTGTGGGTTCCAAAAACTCTAAGGATTGATGACTCTGGAGAAGCAGCAAAAAGCACTATATGGACAACACTGGGGATTAAAACTGACAAGGCTGATTCAGTTCCAAGGGAAACACTCTTTAAAGGCTTCCCTTCAAAGCTTGATGAGAAAAACCATTCAATGCATGCCTCACCAGTATTGCAGGCCAATCCTGCAGCATTGTCAAGGTCACTTAACTTTCATGAGACCTCATAGCCATGTAGCTGATATAAACTAGTGATTGTGTTTTTAGGTGCAGCAAACTGATTTGGCAGTGTTCAACCGGTCCTGAGGGAAACACAAATTGTAAAGCCGCATTGGTTCACCAACTTTGTTTGTAAGAAGAGTTAGTTCTGTTGTCAGCCAACTGAAGAAAGATCAAGATGGTTCTTCATACCTTTTCTTAGGTGACTTCTAGGCAGTTTTACCTTCTTCCCTTTTATTTAAATGGTGTTCTTAGTTCATGTGTGTATATATATATATAAGTACATAGTATAGTGAGTTTGTTTTCTTGACCTTATATGTGGATAAATAAGAATAAGAACGGGAGTTCAAATTGAACTTTTTGTTCTGGTTTCTTTGTTTCAGAATGTAACCTTGATGCTTTTCATTGACCTTTTGTTTATAATCCACATATTGTTATCATTGAACGAGAGTTTCGTCTCTATGACAGAAAATCTGATTGTTATATAAAGAATTTTTACTGACAGAAAAAAGGGAAATAACTAGATAGTCTTTGAGAAGTACTTCCCTGAAGGGGCTTGAAGCCTAATCATAGAACAAACCAGAATGCTTCCATTTTTAAGGTTCAAAGGAATTGAAGAATTTGTACCAAAGAGACTTGAGGTACTCACTCATCTTTTTTTATCTGCCTCTAAAGTTATTCTTCATTGGAACTTCTTGGAAACAAACAATTAAACTTGTTTGACATTTGCTAGGGACGGTTGATTTAGGGTAACTTTTTGTTAAGGTAGCTTTTGACATCCAAACAAAACAAAGAGTTTGTATTAAATTACTCTTTGCTTTAACATCTTATTTTATTTAAGAATTTTTATGTTGTGATGAAGCTCACCTTGGAAGTGCAGAACTCATCCCTCACAATCAGCAGAACATCCAATGATCAACAATAGGATCGCCCTTAATACACTTTGTCATATATACATACAAATTCTTCAATAAGTGATAAAAGAAAGAAATAATGAAGAAGTTAGCAAAATAAAACAAGATAGTGAAATAAGTGAAGCTTCTAGCGCAAGTTAAAATTACACATCTTTTAGAATAATTAAACATATTTTCTTATAATTTTAAGTGCTATTAGATATTTATTTCATTAATAATATTTTTACAATATCATCACCCTTCAAACCTTTACAATAACCTTGTATATCTTTTAATTATTATTAATTTTCATTTCTAAATTAAACTTCAATTTCTTTTCAATATAAATGATTAAATAACTTTTTTTATGAAAAATAGAATAAAATATGATATTATCAATGTCGAAATATCATATATTTTTATCTTCTTCAATTTTATAAAATGATAAAAAAAGTATAATTACATCAATTTTAAAATAAAATATTAAATAAAATAAGAATGACTTATTTTGATATAGTGATGAGTATAAAGACAAGAAAAACATATTCATATTAATCAACCTACCTTACTTAAAAATCTATTAAACAATATTCGCATTTAATTTTGTCAAGTTAAACATAATATGAATTTCGTGCATCTTTTTAACCTAAAAGAAAAAAAAAATACTAAAAAAATGAACAAGAGTAGTAACTTTTGTTAGTGGAAGAATAAGGTAGTCTATAGAAAGTGAATCCCACTTGGGCCAAAATGTGAAAGGCCACATTTTATACTAACTTTTGTTAGTGGAAAACCCCTTTATTTATTGCGAACCAAAAGTAGCCCATTGTTATGTGTTAGTTAAATGCAAATCTCCATTAACTTTAATGGTTTTAAGGATTCCAAACCCAACTAAAATACTACTAAGATTATGTTTCTTTATCATATATGTAAATTAATTTATTAGAAAAGCATGGCAAAGGAACTGAAAAGAAGCTAACTTGCAAAAGTTCTCCAAAGTTGTCTCGTTGGAATCACAGTTTGTGGTGCAAGATTCAAGCATGGCTTCAGATGCCATTATGTGGTGAACATCTCACACCGTGCCATGTCCCTTATATTTAACTTAACTTGTCGAAATATGTTTTATTTAGGGTTAAATATATTTTTTATCTCTTAACTTTTAATGAATTTTGAAATTAGTTTATTTCAAAATTTTGGATCAATTTAGTCTTCCATCTTTCGAAATACGTGAATTTAGTCATTTTAATCAAATTTTGTTAAATTTATTTGATATTTCAAGCGCGTTTCACATTAATATTTGACTTAACATTAAAACAAATATGTGTCAAATAATATAAACAACTCAAATACAATCCTAAAGTGTATATAAAACATCAAATAAACCTAACAAAATTTGATTAAAATGACTAAATTCACGTATTTTAAAATATGAAAGACTAAATTGGTTCAAAATTTTAAAATAGACTAATTACAGAATTCACTATTCACTGAAAGTTAAGAGACTAAAAAACATATTAAACCTTTTTATTTAATATTATTTGAATATATTTAATCAAAATTAATGCCATCGAAAGATCATGATTAATAATAGAATTAATATTAATAATAAAAAATTATAAAAGTGTTTGTGAGGATATGTAAATAATAAGTAGAAGAAGCCGCCCGAATGGTGTTAATTGACAAAAATAGCGGAATCTACAGTTATTGCGGTGTTTGTTATCACTTTTGCATTTAGAACTAACCAAAGAAAAGACGCAGAGTTTCGTAACTCTTAAGTATGGTTGGATCTCACCTTAACCCAAAGTCGGTTCCTAAAATTATTGCTCTTTTCGCATTCCTACGCTCATATTTATACTCTGCACTCTCACACACACTCACCTTTTTTCACTCTTTTTCAAACACTCTCTCCCTTTCTTCTGCATAAACCATTGATGCCTCACTCACGTTTTCTCATGCTTCTTCTTCTTTCTTCCCTTCTCTTTCTCTCTTTTCATCACGGTACGCCATTTCTAACTCTCTATGCTCTGTTTCGGTTTTCTCCTTTGTTTCATTCCATGGTTGTTCTGATGTTTATGTTTTTTTCTTGTGAATTTTAAGGATTCGGCCGGGTGGCAATGATGGAGACCCATCAGGTACATACGGTTCCTTTATCAACAGTGGTTTCTTTTGTTAACCTTTTCTTTTCTTTTCTGTTTGGTATTGTTAAAAATCTCTGAATTGTTACTCTTTATAATTAAGTGTTATGAGGTATTTTGTTATCATGATACTTTTTCGAAGAACAATTTAACACACTATTGGTTATTATTTTACTATTAAATTATAAGTGTTTTCTCTTCAACCAATTAGGTTAACGATGTCAAATTGATCGTTTAGTCTTCTTTTTACCTACTAAAAAGAACTTTACTGATTTGTATTAACTGTATCCAAATTTGGGTGTTTTAGAGTAAAGGGTGCATTTATCTCTGTGATGAAAATGGAGAAATAAATTAAAATTTGAATCTGTTGATAGTTTTGTTTTGGGTTATGGAGAAGAGTGTTAAATGAGAATGTGTGTTTTTGCTTCAGGATTTTCCCATTCGCAGAATAGTGAAGTATGAGATTGAAGATTATGCTGATCCACAGCCAAATATCAATCCAAAGAATGGGTATATTTTCACCCCTCCTTCACCGACTCCAACACATCCTCCAAAACCTTAAATAGAACCAAAAACCAGAACACTTCAACCACTGGTTTATGTTTTTTCACAGAATTAGGATTTTGGCCACTGTGTTGCTGTTATTTTTATCCCTTCAATTTTATTTTATATGTTTTCAAAATGGAAAATTGTGAATTGTGCTAATAAATAAAGTGTTTGGTTATTTTGCGCATCAAATGTAAAATTTGAGTCTGGAACAAATGAAAGGGAGGTGTTATCTGCATCTTCCTGCATGGATCAATTATGAGTTTTTGCCAACTTTTACTAGTATAATAATAATAGTAATAAAATAAAAAGCAACACATGGATTAGCAAAATTATATGAATGACAAAAGACATGTAAATTAATAGTTGACTTCCTATTGTCTCTATCGATGCATGATTAGCCAAATTTTAAGTAAATCACAGTGTTGTTAATTGTCTTCACGTGCAATCTAGGGTACTGTGAGTAGATATATCAAACTAATAACATAAAATTGAATTTCTCCTTCTCTTCTCATGTGATTTACTTATCACATTATCACATCCTTGTGTTTTTATATGTTTATTTATTATACACTAAAATAAGAAACTTCTAAGAAGCGATTTATTAGTGGGGTGGGGTGATACCTAATAGTTTGTCGGTGTTATTTTCTCTTCACTTGCCAAATGCAATTTGACCTAACAATAGCTTGTTTTTATGTGAAAAAATGTTATTTGCTAATTAATTTGTTGTTGAGTAGAAGGTGGTGAGATGATTTAGTCAACAAAATATTGTTGGGATGATGTATTCACTCTACGAATGTTAGCAGGGTAATTGAAAATGTCAATAGAAATATCATTTTATAAATGGTCTATTATGTAGTTTAATTTAATGTCAATAAATGAAGGATGATAGTAAATTTGGTAATGATCAAATTAGCATAATGGAGTTTGGTAAAGCGATAGGTTTAATTATCTAACACAATGTTGTACCAGTTTTTATGTTTGGGTAACAAGTTCATTTATGGTGTAATAAAAAAATATTAAGATTATTTCCAGTATATTAAACGATTATTTAACAATGTAAAATACATTATTTGTATGTTGAAAGGAAAGAAACTGATATTTTGTTGATGATATCTTTTTAGTATTGAAATAGATAATGAATTTTCAATGTTTATTGACTTATAATACATGTTTAATTGAAAGCCCATTTACTCCAAAAAAATATCTACAATTCGTTATAATAGCACCTGTCAACGAAAAAAATGGTTCGATAACTACAATAAATAAATACAGTTGGAGATCATTTCTATTTTACTTGCGATTTGCAATTTATTTCATTTTAGTTCTTAGACCCAAATGTTTGGTAGTTGAAAAAAGAATTGAGTTTCGCCAAAAAATATTGCCTGTGTATATTTTTCTTCTCAACCATCGGTGTTTAAAACATTGTAACATTTAAAAATTTCAGAAAATCAATAGTTTTATGTTTGAGATATGAAAAATTAAAAATCCTACTGTTTGGATAATCAATCCAAACATGTAATACGAGTATAAAGAAATACACACAGTATAAATTGTTTTGTAGTAAAATTCGATGTCAATTTTCATCCCACATAAAATATATTTGAAATTAGTTTCAATTCAAAATTAAATATGGATTCGAAATTAATTTCTTAGTATAGGACTAAACATATAAATTGTTCTAAAATTACATTAACCGATATTTTAACATGTTTCAACATCAACCGAAGCATGCTCTTCTTTTGCTTAGGCCAAACCATTTTCCTTTTTAATAATGGACAACTTTTCGAAGTGCGTATCGGATTCAATCTATTACAAACATAGAGGAGGGTGATCCATTTTTATTTTAGTAGATTTTACATAAACTTCAATAAAATGTAAACAGTGTGTTAGATAAAATATATATAGCACCGTTCTCTGCACAAACATTGAATCAGTATTACAACTAAAAATGTCTTGGGCAAATGCATGATGAACTCAATCAAAAAGTTGCAACTTCACAAACATCAATACTGCCAAATCTAACATTTTAAAACCCAACAAAAGGTAATGACTCAACAACAAAAGATTAGCACAGCCAATAAATTGTCGAGGAAAAAGGTATACACCAAAACTAGTCTCTGAAAAATAATATAAAAATTGAAACTAAAGAATAAAATAAAGAAAGTATCTTTCACTAAAAGTATGGAAAATAATCTAACCAAAAGAAAAAACAACTTGGCCAGAATAAATTATGGTCGAAAAGAAAAGAAAAACTATTGTACAACAATATCAGAACACAGCAGTCAATATTCATCAGCACTGAAGTAGGAGAATGAAATTTCCACAACAGCATACTCAATTCACCCATTGTTGAATCCTATTCCCCTTATTATTATATCTTATATATTGTTACCAAACCTCTTGCAACTATTTTTTCAAGTTTGAATAGTGCAGGTTTCCTGAATGTCCTGCTCTGTGAGAAGCTTAGTGGTATGAACATATTCAGAAACAGAGGGAACATCTATGGACTCCAAGCTAATGGATTTCACCGAAAATTGGCTGTCAAGAGCCTTAATGGTTCTCTCGATAAATTCTGATCTAGGCAAATACTCCTTCATTCGACAAATAAAATCCATGTGACTTCTTCTCTGCAGCATAGCAATCAAATGTTAATATGGATCGGTAAACAAACAACTGAAGCAAAAGAAACTTAAAACATGCAAGTTTGATGAAATCTGGTGATAGGAACACAGAATTGAAAAGAGGAAATAGAGTAATATTCTTTGTTGAATAGACCGAAAAGAACACAAAATACAAGAGCACTCTCTCTCCTCCAAGGGTTCTTCACAAAGAGCTAAAGCTCAATCTACAGAATTATCATTCCCCCTCTCCTCTCCTTTTTTCCTATTTATATCTAACTAACAGTTCAGCTCAAGTAACTGACTCTAACTATCTTAACTAATTTCCCTTCTCCATGTGTCCTAACATCTGGAGACGAAGAACCCACACCAGATTATACAGAAACACGCAAGAATAGCAGAAAATAAGTGAGGTCTGGCATTTAATGCAGTAGACTCCTATTTTGAGCAAAATGCCGATGAAGATATCATGGAGACTAAATAATTCAACTTTCGTTCACCTAAAATCATCCATGGCAAAAATTATTCACATAATATACATTCAGTAATCATAGAAGTCAAGAAAATATGTAAAGGAATAGAAATATTTCACTTAAGTAATTACATTAGCGGATATGCCAATAGGCAGTGGATGCAATTCAAAATGAAGAAACATTTATTTCTCATTCGAATTCATTCAACTGTTTGTCTCTGCACATGCTACCTTTTCTAGATGAGATATACTCGAACATCTAATATGCCAGAAGGTCAAGGTCACAAACAGGATACACTTTTATGCTATTATTCGACTAGACAAATTAGGTAGCATTGTATCATCAGATAGAAGAATACAACATCATCCCAAAATATCTTACCTTCCTTTTTTAATATGTGTCAAACCAAGTTTTTTCATCAAGTCATCTTAATCAGAAATGTGTGTACGACAACAGCCTTATAATCTGATAAAAAACTATGCAAGGCATGCACCATACAACCAGCCAAAAGAAGATAATGAGCACAGGACTTGTCAAGAACTCCAGTGCAGAAAAAGGAAAAAGAATATAAGCTTACTAATCGGTACTGAGGAACCTTTGCGGGTAACTTGAGATAAGACATGTTCTTGACATCATAATCCCATAAAAATGATGTGTGGTGTACCCACCGATTCTTGGTTATAGACTGAGCATTACCACCAAACTTGCGATCACCAAACACATAATCTTTACACAAAAAGGAAAGAATAATCCAATTAGAAACGGATTATAAGTTTAATGAAACAGATTACAAAAGTTTAAATTTAACCAGACTATAAATCAATCAATGGAATCAGTCTATCTGCTTCTCAAAAGCAAAATCAGAAGCTTTTGAATGCTCCCTAAATGCATTGTTTTGTTGAGAAGGTGGAAGGTGATAAAAGAATATATACAAAAGTAGACAGAAGGGCAGGAATTGCACTTTTGGCATGCTTTCTAGAATAACTTGATCGTTTTGCATGCTTTCTGTACCACATTCAAGTTTGATGGGGAAGAAAATAAAAAAATTGTTACCATTGAATTAAAATACAACTTAAACTCGTATAGCATGCATCGATTGTGAAGAAACAAATCAAATTTTGATCCTTTCACAAGGTTTCATTGATAATCTACTAATGAGAACCAGCATTATATAATGCAAATCACTCACGCATGTCCAGCCCATCAATTTCCTCTGGACGTCTAACATAAAATTTGATAGTATAATGCTCACATAAATACTGTAAAAATCATATTGATACAAGACTCGATCAATGTACCATTCTCCCGGAGATGGAAATCAGCAAGCCCTTTAAAAACTTCACTGTATAATAAACCACTCCATGACATGATACTGCGGGGAAAGGGTTGCACATTTGAAACAGCATCTTTATTGCATATCAACGTAACAAATATAGTGTCATGATCAACAACAACAGTTCCTCCCCCAGTAAACCTTTTGATAATGGGTATACGATCTTGCAACACAGGCTTGACTTCGACGAGTTCTGAAAGTTTCCTATGTATACACATTGAAATTACATACTTTTTTCCTTGGCGATTATTATCAAGAGAGAAAGAGGAATGAAGGAGGCTTTACACAAATAAAGAATAAAAACAATAAACCTATGGAATATAGCATTCATTTGCTAGATACTAGTGCTATTAAAACAGTCTGAAGCATTTTTCATATCTGAGAATGCAACACTCCCACAAGATCGATGAATAACAACCGCCATGGAGGAGGTGAGACCTTGACATTCGCATAATCTGTGAATGATTTTAACAAGTTAAACACAACATTACTGTTTTCCCCGTTCCCCTCCCTTTCATCAAATGTTCCCATACACTATCATCGTCGCAGTGCACTCCTGTTCTCCTTGTACTGTACCTCAAGTGCATCACTGCCACACTTAAAACCTAAAATGTTGCCAGTGTCACCACCGCCACTGCCGGTGGTGTCTTGAAAATTGAACAAACGTGATTTTAGGAAAATGGTCAACATTAGTGGGAATTTGTTTGAACCAAACTTATCAGTTTGGGAAAAGTTGTTCCAAAATATTTCCTGAATGAGTTGTGTTTTAAGCAAGCCAAACACAGGCCCATTAATGACGTGTACCCTAGTTAGTCCATCGAAATAGTACAAAGTCACAAAATTACACTATAGGGTAGGAATCAACACTGGTACTAAACCTAGCCTATTTTCAACGTATAAACTTCTCTGTTTATACAGGTGCATCTGCATATTAGACTCCATGGAGATTCTTTCAGAGTACAAATAATAGATTAACTGGAAACATAGATATTCGTGTCAAATAAAATTTTCTTTGCTGGGTAGGGAAGAGAGGGGGGGAGGGAAGCGGTTACATATGAATATTTGTAGAACCAGATTATGATTCAAAAACAGGGGAACACTCTAAATAAAGGTATAAAGAAATACCCAGACAAGCCCATTACAATGGCAGGGGAATTTGTTCCATCGTTGATAAGGCACCAATTATCTGAACTGGTTCGAAGCAGCCGTTCCTCTAAATTCAATTGCTGCAAAATAGGCATCCCTCTCAACTTAATCAACTTCATCAATGGAAGTCCTGCTTCTTTTGCCTTACCCATCACAGCCATTATCCGGTTCTTTGATTCTGCAATTGAATGAAATCAATGAAAAAAATCATAAAGTACAAGCAGTGAGCCAAAATTAAAAACTAAAAAAATCAAATCAGCATCTTCTCAGACTTATTTCTCTTTCGTCTTAAACCAAGAACAGAAAAAGACAACAATAATAGTAACTTGGTAAATGCCATCTTTGTAGGTTTCAATTGAAGAGCAACAGAAAAAAATTAGAATAGAAAATGAGAAAATTTGGGAACAAAAAACAAAGTGAAAGATAATCAGAAAATAATGGGAATGAGGATTCATGCCCACCCAACAGAATACTACCAAAACAACACAAAAACGAAAACTAAATGATGAAAGCACGCCCAATTGTGATTAGTAGCACCAATTTGTTTGAATGAATCCAGAATGTTCAAGCAATAACACAACAATACAACTAGTTAAAGAGGCATTTTATCAAACAGGTTCGGTGAGTAGCGGAAATATCTTAGACAAAATTATTAAGAAGGGACCGTGTTAAATCGTGAGTCAATATAAAAGTGAGTGAGAATGTGTGTTATTAATTATCCTTTTTTGTCATTTGTACTCTTTTTCTCAGTTTCTGAAAAAAAAAAAACGTTAAACAACAATTAAAAAGAGTAAGTATCAACATCAAACCCCAGGGAAAACGTCGCAGCGTTGTAATTGCTGGAATACAAACAAAGGAGCATTTTTTTTTTTTCATCCTAACAGAACCACAAGTGATTAGAATGAAAAAAAACAAAACACGACGAGGAACGGAGACACGGGTTAGATGAGAAGAGGCGTGAGACATACCAGGCGATGAACGACAATGAAAAACAAAGCAATGAGATTCGCCAGCACTCTTGGGCGATTCTCCTAACAAAGGGAAAATTGAAGCAATAAGACGAGTGGGTGAGACGAGCCAAAGAAGAATAAAAGAGATGGAAATGATGTTTCAAACCTTTTGAGGTTCAAGTGAGATGAATGCGGTGGCGCCGTCTAGGGTTTCTTAGGGCTCGTCGGAGGCTTGAGAGCGTCGGCGAAAACAACGGTGGGGGACAATGAGAATCGTTACGGAAGGAAGTTAGAGAGAAGGCACAAAACTGAGTTGAGTACACCAGATTTTATTTGAAACTTATTTTGTTCGAGAGGGAAAGTAAGAAACTATGGGAAACAACAAATAAATAAAAATTCACCGCGGTTGATAAAATTTTTTGGTTTTTATACTTTTAAAAATATTGATTTTACTGTTAATTTTTTCAACGGCAGTTTAAGTTTATCTGAAGAAACAAACGATGGTTGTTTCATTCTTGTATGAGATAAAATACTAGTGTCACGATTTTTATAATTAATTAAAAAAATAGTTAAAAATCCAACAAATAGAAATATAAATAATAGAGAGATTAATTATGTTTTTAATCTCTTAACTTTTAGTAAATATTAGAGTTTAATTTTGTCCAACATTTTGATATGTTATGGTTCATAAACTTTGAATCGGAGATAAATTTTGAATCGGATGTATATCAAATGATTAAACAATTTCAAAATTAAAATGAGAGGCGTTTGACACATAAATAAAAAGTTAACCTAATTAGGTTAAAAAAATTAATTTTTTTTATTTTTTAAGTTTAAGGACCAAAATATATTAAAATTTTCAATAAAAATTTTAATTCAAAATTCAAGGATTAAAAACATACTTAACCCTATACAAATAGATTCTCCCAGCCACAATTTTCCTATTATTAATAATAATATTATTATTATTTTAATTATAATAATATTAATATTATGTATTATTGGTAATAATAATAATAATAATCATATTAATTATAATAATAATAATTTTATATATTACTGATAATATTATTATTACTAATATATAATATAATTAAAATATTAATAATAATATTTGAAAGATT
>Ga0209389_1000323_pt1 | contig 29195 bp, 19 predicted proteins | sample CowpearedBW_FD_187526 | JGI IMG/M metagenome (GOLD analysis project Ga0209389, IMG submission 187526) | Root nodule microbial communities of legume samples collected from California, USA - Cow pea red BW (SPAdes) (version 2) | ecosystem: Host-associated > Plants > Roots > Nodule | place: USA... | reverse complement strand
AATGTGGTTTGAGCAGAGAGCAATGAAATACTGGGTGGATTTTGGCAAAATCTGGTAAGGCCAAACGATAAGCAACAAGACCAATGGCTTCAATAATTTTAAAAGGACCGTAGAGCGTTTCCAAAACTTCTGATATCGAGAACCGAAGACGGAAAATTATCGATATGAACAAGGTTTGACATACACCCATTCACCAACTTTGTAAGAGACAACACGACGATGAGTGTCAGCAAAATGTTTCATAGATCGTTGCGCTTTGGTAAGTTGACAGGCCAAATAAGCGATCAGATCTTCGCGAGATGATAATAAGTAGTCAACAACTTCAACGGAATAAGAGCTTGAGAGGTAATGAACGATGGTTGGAGGAGGTTTTCCATATGTGGTATGATAAGGAGAAATACCAATAATGGAATGGGTGACAGTGTTATAACACCACTCATCAAGGCTAAGGAACTTGGTCCATTGGGATGGATTATTATGAACAAAAGCATGAAGATATTGCTCAAGAATACAATTCAAGACCGTAGTTTGACTGTTATTTTGAGGATGGTACGCGATACTCATTAGAAGTTTGGTGCCATTAAGTCGGAATAGGTGTTGCCAAAAATGACTGATAAAAATGGGGTCTCGATCAGAAATCAAACTTTTAGGAAAACCATGAAGTTTGTAGACCATGTCTAGGAAAAGCTGGGCAACTTTGCTTGTTGTAAAGTGTGCCGAAGGAGTGCCAAAAGGAGCCCCTTTTGTGAATCGATCAACCACTATGAGAATCACAAAAAAAACTGAAGAAGAAGGAAGGCCGATGATAAAATCAAGGACAATATCCTCCCACGGAGCAAAGAGTGGTAGTATAGGTTGAAGTAAACCAAGGGTTTTATGAGCAATATATTTGGTTTGTAAGCATCTAGAACATTTATAAATGAAATGTTGAACATCCTTTCTCATTCCTGGCCAAATAAAATTTGCGGACAGACGGCTAAGAGTTTTTGTGACACCCATATGACTACCGAGGGGAGACGCGTGGAACTCAGTCAAGAGGAGGGGGAATGAAGGAGCAACTTTTTGGTACCCAAAATACGTCCTTTGTGAAGTATTAAACTATTACAATCTTGTAATCCTAGTAAGAATCTAAGGACATAGATATTTGTTGGCACAAGGTGTTAAATTCCTCCAAAGTGGCCAATTCCTTCTTCAGATCATCGAGGAATTGGAATTGTGGAATAAAGAGGATCCAATGGGCGGAAGCCATATCAGGATTGTGAATACATGAAAGAGCATAAGCAACAAGGTTGTGCTTTCTGGCCTTGTATTTAATTATGTAGTCATTTCTGAGAAGTTTAGCGAAATAGACATATTGCTCCGGGGTTTGGATAACTTGGTTCATCAAATCCTTTAAACTGCATGGTCAGTGAGGATGAAAAAAGGGTGACCCAAAAGGTATTGGCGCTAACGCTTGACTATAGTGGTGATGGCGTGATGTTCCTGAATATAAGTGGAGGAACGTAGAAGCTTGGGACAAAATTGTTTGCTGAAATAAGCGATAGGGTGGTTATGTTGAGACAAAACAACACCCATGCCAAAACCAGAGGCATCTGCTTCAACAAAAAATGGAGAGGAGAAATCTGGGAGGGTCAGGACAAAAACTCTAGTCATAGCACGTTTAAGAGCCTCAAAGGCCACCTGTGGATCGGAACTCCACTAGAAGCAGTCGCTACGAAGTAAAGAAGTCAAAGGAAAAGCAAGTTTAGCATAATCCTTAATGAAACGATGATAAAACCCCGTTAGGCTTAGAAATCCACGTAGGGACTTCAAAGAAGATGGTGTGGGCCATGCAAGCATGGCATCAATTTTGGAAGGAACCGGCTCCACTCTTGCACCGAAGATAATATGACCTAAGTATTCGATTTTTGATTGTCCAAAAACACATTTTGAATATTTGAGAAAAAATTGGCCTTGTTGGAGTAAACAAAAAACCAACTGAAGATGACGAATGTGTTCCTCAAAAGTCTTGCTGAAAATAAGGATATCATCAAACAAAATGACGACGAAGTAGCGCAAGTAAGGACGGAGTAACTCATTCATCGTTGCTTGAAAAGTGGAGGGGGCGTTGCAAAGCCCGAATGGCATCACTAGATATTCATAGTGGTCGTGATGGGTACGAAATGCTTTTTATTAACTGATGAAGGATTAACTTGTTTTCTTTTAGAGTTATGAATATGGTGAAGTTGTTTACGAAAGCTTTTTGAAGAAGAGAGTTGAATTCAAACTTAAAGACACACGGCAATAACAACACTTAAAGAGCAAAATGAAAGAAGAAACAATAAAAATGGAAAGCAAAGGAGATGATCAATGGAAGAAGCACGCCACTCATAGGGGGGATCTAAGCCAACCAAACCTTAGAGATGAGTGATGGTGCCACCACTTGCAAGCAAGATAAGGAAAAGGTGAGTTCACTTCTAGGAAGGAGAGCTCAAGGAAATTTGGTGGTTGAATGCACAAAGTTTATAACAAAATGATCAACCCTTTTACAAGACAAGGAGCACCCTTTAAATAGGAGTTCATAGGGGTCCTTTAGCAAATACAAAAACATGAAAAGGATGAACTAGCAAACCCTAAACCTAACGTGAAAGTGCATTCTCGGCCAAGTGAAGCAATTTGATTGGTGGATGCATTCCCATGAGGATTCTAGGCCAAAAGAGGAAGGAGACCAGTAGCCTTCATTGGAATAAAGCAAAAAGGCAAAAGGAGACAAGGTACGTGTCTACTTTTGCTTTTACTTTATGCTTTTTGCTTTTCTCTCTCTTCCACTTCATCCATGTGCTCCAATCACCATATGCCACCTAGCTATGCTCTACTCTCTCTTATTTACTTACAAAACAAGATAAAGAAGGGATTAGCATGTTGGTTTAAGTTAATATAATCTTGGTCAAAAGGTCAACTTTGGGTCAAAGTCAACAAGTCAACAAAAATAAGTCAACTAGAAACCAACTTAGGGTATTCAAACTAAAGTAATGCAAAACAAAGATAAAGATGATGGAATAGAAGACTCCCCTCTAGACATGCTTCTAGGGATCCTTCTTGAGGGAGCTTCTAAGGAGGTGGTCACGTCGTCATCATTAACATCCTCGAAAGCCATTCGAATCTGATGAAAACCTTAGGCCAAATCGAGCTTAGAGAACCATTTTGTAGAATGAAGGTCATCAAGGAGCTCGTCAATGGTAGGTATAGAAAACCTATCCTTGATAGTAATAATGTTAAGGGCTTGGTAATCAATGTAGATACGCCATGTCTCGGCATTCTTGCGAACAAGGAGGATCAGTGATGAATATGGGCTACGACTTGGTTGAATTAAGCCATCACGAAGCATGTCATCAATTTGGGCTGATTTGTTGTTTCAAAAAATGGGGATAATAGTAGGGGCGGACATTGACAGGGGAGGCATCTAGTATCAAATGGATATGGTGGTCAGTGGGTCGCGATGGAGGTAAGGAGTAAGGGGTATGGAAAAGAGAGGCAAACTGTTGGAGTAGGTGTTGTAATAGAGGGGAAAGTTGAGTAAGGGGCTCTGGGAAAGGGTTTTGGGGTAAAAAGGGTTCAGTAGAATCAAGCCCAACAAGAATGTGAAAATAAGCAGCGATTCCATTGGTTTGGGCCAAGCGTTTAACTTGATGATGATTTATCTCGGTGGGGACCAAATTGGATCCACCCTAGATTTCAACCCATTCAGCATCGTTCATGAAAAGCATCGTGAGATGGGAATAATCAATGATGATAGGCCAAGGGTTTTAAGCCAATCGACTCCGAGGACTAAATCAACACCGGCAAGGTCCATGACAAGAAGGTCCACTGAAAAAGAATGAGTCTGAAGGATGACGAGAATGTTTTCACAAATATTTGTACAGCTAAGACGAACACCATTTCCAACCATGACGGCTAGGGGCGTAGTGACGTGGGAAGTAAGGCCAAGAAAACGAACCACACGTGCTTGGATGAAATTGTGAGTACTACCGCCATCAATCAAAACGACTACCTCGTGACCATGTATTGAACCCAATACACGAAAGGTTTCGGGAGCTGTGTGACCCAATAAAGCGTGCAAACTGATTTGGGCTGAAAAGGGATCAGGAGCATCTGCTGAATTGTTAGAATTACGGTTATCAAGAGATGGGATGGTATTAGGAACATGGTCAAGAGAAATATCCTTGTAGGCGACTAAGAGAAGAAAATGGGATTTGCATTATCATCGCAATTGTAACAAAGACCTTTGTCACAACAGGCAGTGAGTTTAGTGGGAGTCAAACATTTAAGGGACGACATTTGGGGGGCGAGTAAGAGAGCTGGGGTGGGAGAAGGTAATAATAGGGGTATAGAGGATAAAGGGAGAGCAGGGATAACCACTGGTACCAACTGAGAGTAGGGTCGTCAAGGTAAAACGCATCAATCCGAAGACGATTGGCGTCTGAAGTACCATGGTAATAAAAAAATTGGGAAATCTTGAAAATCCAAGACACAACATTTGTCCCATCAAAACGAGGAACATCCAATTTCATGCGTGGACCGGGTTATGGAGACGAAGGTGGGGTGGTGGCAAAAGGACATTCAAGGGTGGTGATTTAATGAATAAGATCATCAAGTTTGGAGTGGAGGGAGCTTTGATCATTGGTGACAGTAATTTGAGCTTGGGTAAGTTGGCAACAACTTCCTAAAGGCAAGAAAGGTCTTGGCCTATTGGTGAGCACGAGTTTCAACCATGGGAGAAAAATCAATGAAAGCACCAAATTGATAGGGAAAGAAAAAAAAGAATCCTAAATTAGAGGTCAGGATCGATCCTCTTAAAGAGAGAGAAATATATTCTGAAGAGTATATGCTTTGTCCTATTCATATGAGTATTACAATGCTTATATAAGGTGAACCATAACAGAGTTGTAACAGAGAGCAAATAACAACTTTCACTATATGAATGGCAGTTGTCTACTAATAGATTTGGCAAAAATTTAGTGTTCGTAGTCCTCCCAATTAGATGGCCGTTTGGTGATGCGTTTAGGCCTAATTCCTTCATCATTCTTAGACCCATTCGTGACATTGGGTTCATCCTCAGTATCAATAACAACTTCAGTACTTATTAGGTCGTGGTTCCTATCACCTTCTTTCTCAACCAATCATCTTCACTCACATTTTCCACCGCATTTACCCTCACCACTCTATTCTCTTTCACCTATACACACATAACACAATCATTCATCCCCATCCAATCAAACACAGAACAGAGAAAAGGAAGGGAAATGGAAGAAAAAGTGTGATAGCAAAAGTAAGAGAAACCCAAGACCACCAGTAGAAGCTTCGAAAGGTAAGCACTGCACCACCTTAATATTTGAGTGATTTAAGTGAACTTTAATATTTGAATGAATATGATGTAGATGTGTTGTGTTTGATCTGTTCCCTCTTCCATACTTGAATGCCATGAACGACCATGATATAGTTGTGTGTTTGTTGTATTTACATGTTCGGTTCACGATTTATATATTCGGTTCACGATTCAAATGTGCTCCAATGCCATGTGGTCAGTCAAGTGTTTAACCATCATCTTGACTGATCATGGTATAGGTAGCACAACCAAAAACCATACTACCCAACCAAATCCTCACAGTCTCACCATAAAGCATCCATCATTCTATGTCACAAGCCTGTAACATCCCTAAGGGAAATTACTTAAATAAAATAAATAAATACAAATTGAAATCAATACGACGTAATTTTATTATTCCTAAAAATGCGAGAAATTTAAAATTCATATAATGCGCTTAAAACTCCAAATTACAAATCCATAAAACCATGAAAGTTATACAAGTTCTCAAAAAAACTAAAGGAAAACTAAAATCGTAGATAAACAAAGTCAAAATCCTAGCTCGACATCCTAAGCTAGCCTCTCTCTCCGTCTCAAGCGTCAACAACATCACTTGTAGCATCATCTACTCCCGTGTAAAGAATTACACGATTATCGCCAAACACACACAAAAAGGGTGAGCTTATAAAATAAATAAAACAACATATCAATTAACATAATGAAAACAATACACCCATCTGACTCATCCTAGTTAGTTCTTGGCCAAGACCTTAATCCTCAAGGCTTTTTAACCTTCACAACACACAAATAGTTAGCCTCAGATTCAGGGTTTATGATGCTCACACGAACCTGCCCGCTTGTGGTCCTACCTCTACAAACCTCCCCGCTCGTATTCCTACTCTACGAACCTCCCCGCTTGTATTCCTACTCTATGGACCTGCCCGCCCGTAGTCCAACACACGTGATCCACTAGCTACGTACCTCCCCTCACGCAGCATCTCTCAAGTGTAAGCATGAAACATACGAACCTACCTCACTCGTATCTCCACACGAGAGTAACAGGATATGAACCTCCCCGTTCATATCATCACGTGTTCACCACCATCCATGAACCTACCCGCTCATGGGACAACATCCCCTTATCCAAGTATCGCATCACTGCGTAAAAGCAACACACGCAAGCCACTGACCGCAGCATTATCGCCTGGCGCAGCCCAAGTGCCACCAGGCAAAACCTGTGCAGATCGCGTGGCAGAACATCCTCGTCGCCATGCGCTAGGCTCCAACAAAACCAATGGTTTAGGATCCTCCGCCTAGCGAACCCCACCCTGTTGCCAGGCGCCGCTCTTTTCAGGAACCTCCCTAATACTCTCATCGCCAAGCGGTCCCCGTCGCATCACCAGGTGCTATGACAGTAGCACAGCAGTGACTGATTTTCTTGCACACAACAGAGCACATTAAGTTATACCACCAAAATACCCCCACAATAATCATATTCTCTCATTCAGCATTCTCTGATTTGTGAAGTCTTGCCACACTATACATGGTCCATTACCTATATTTCGATATCCTAATTCAATCTAGTCATGACTTGGGATTTATCAAGCTTGTTATCACTTTCCAATAATTTGTTCTAACTTAACGACATTAACACATCATCCCGCGCATCCAAGTCAATAACTGGTTATTTTCTTTTACAATAGTACCACAACCTCTATTAACTTTCTTGTCCCTTAAGTCTATACGTACTATGATTCATAACTTGACGACTAATGCATAATTATCATACTTCTCCTAAAGTACCCCTACATAACACATCTTTTCCAGTACCTACACTCTCAATCAAATTCATACATTCTCTAATTCCTAGTGCCACTCCCGCTTTAATTCCAACTATACTTTAGCATACATATACCATTACTCTTCTTAAAAATCTCCTTCTCATTCTACACCTATGCCTTTAATCTCCCCATTTTCATTCACTAAATTCCAAATTTATTTCAATTATCAAAGCTCTCTCTCTCTCTCACACACACAGCCAACTACACCATTGTACCAAACTAGGTCTACCCACCGTCATCGCTTGACGACCAGCGAGGAGCCATCAGACGGTGTATCAGTACCTGGCCAAAAAACTCATGTTTCTACACTTACAAGGAACTCGAATTGCCCAGAATTCGGTCCAGATTCCCATTTTTTCTAGAGCACAACAAACCCCATACAATTTATTAACTCTACTCCCAATCATTTATACTTTACGCAACATAAAATTTTCACATACATCTTCATACCCCGAAAACCTAATATTCATTGAATTCCTTAGTTTGAATTATGATTCATCTTTTTTTCATCCACAATTGTAATTCGAAATCACCCTAATAGTAGGAATATCATGGTATTTTGCAATCACACAAACATAGGAGTCTATTGAAAGATAAGCATATCATGAAATATACAAAAATGCAACAAAACAGTGACAAACAACGTGCATCGCCAGGCGGTTCCGTCTCATCGCCAGGCAGTTCATGACAGAACCCAAAATTTGGATAAAAACTTATGTGCCGCCTATGCCTGCCAGGCGGTTTCTGGGCAAAAACCCAGAATTATGCAGAAAACAACATAAATAGAATAGGGTTCATACAATTATGTTTATCCAAGGCACAATATATTGAACACGATTAAAAACATGTATAACCAGCTCCCCTTAACCAAATTTCCTTGCTCAAATTCAAATTTGGTACGCGTCCTTAGCCAAAACTCTCTTAGTCTTTGCTTCCACTTCAACAATGGCTTTCTTCCTCACTCTCTCTACTACCAGCACACACTCTTCTGTAAAAAAAATTCTCTGCCCAATCACTCACACGACAGGCAGCCCTTCTTTCTCCTCCAAAACCCTTCTCTCACTCAATTACTACCCTAATTGTGATTAACCCCAAAACCGAAATTGCCATTAAGTTTTATGTTAATGGTTAATCAAAGACCATTATTTGGTTGTCTCTAGCCCACTAAGCTGCCTCCCTTGGCAGCTAGGGTTTTCTGCCTTTTCATCTCCATGCCAAAAGAAAATTTGGCAAAAAAGAAGGTTTAGTTTCATGCCCAGCAAGGTTTGAACACACAACCACTAAATTTCAAAGTCAATACACAACCAATTCAACCAATACATATTCATGATAATTCCTATAATTTTAGGAATACATTATCACTACTGACATTCAAGCATAACCTTAAAATAATGTGCATATTAAAATATCATACAATTAGCATACATAGGACTCAAACCCAAGTCCTTTCACACAACCAAGTACTCTCAACCACTCGAGCTAGTACTTTTTCACGTCGTAACAATTCGCATTAAATACATTAAAGGCTGCTACTACCTGCATTTATTAAATAATTATTTATTTAATTATTTAAATTTCTCGGATCTTACATTGTCCCACCTTAAAAGGTTTTCGTCCTCAAAAATTTGACTTACAGGGAAACAAGTGTGGATAGGATTGCCTCATGTGATCCTCCATCTCGCAAGTCATCTCCTGAGTAGCCTCGTCCCAAAGTACTTTCACTGTCTAGATCTCCTTTCCTCGTAGATTCTTCACTTGGGAGTCTAGTATTCTGACCGGTCCTACATTCACCGTCAGATCATCCCTAATCTGATTGTCATCTGACTCCAGCACATGTAAGGGGTCTGCTACGTATTTCCTCAATTAAGAAACATGAAATACATTGTGCAAGTTCGCCAAGTGCGGTGGCAGGGCAATCTCATAAGCTGTAGTGCTGATCCTCCTCAAAATCTGATATGACACAACAAATCTCAGAGTTAACTTCCTTGATTTGATAGCCCTCACAATGTCAAAGGTCGTCTCCTCTTATCTGTATAGGACTCTTGTCTACTTTGAGTCGCTCGCATTCGCTCCTGAATCGCCTTGACCTTATCAAAGGTCTACTGTAAAAATTCTTGTCCCAATACTGAATACTCACCATCCTGATTCCAACATAGTGGTGTCCTACATCGTCGCCCATACAAGGCCTCATATGGTGTCATCCCAATACTGGAGTGATAGTTTTTGTTGTACGTGAATTCCACTAAAGAAAGCATTTCACTCCAACTCCCCATACGATCCAACACACAGGATCGTAATAAATCCTCCACTGACTGTTTAATGTTCCCATACAAGGCCTCATATGGTGCCATCCCAATGCTGGAGTGATCCTTTAATGTTTACATATTAAGAAGATGATTATCAAGAAAATATTCCAATAAGAGAATCTCATTCCAAAAGTAAAACAAGGATAAGAATTCGTATTTCTTTGAGGGAACTTATATCATTTATAATCCAAGAAAGGTCTATGGAGTTTGGTAACATTATTAATGTGTGTCGATTGTTCAACCAATTTTTGGTTAATTGTTACACAATGATTTAAACACAACAATTGTCTTTCATTACAGCAATCAAATGTTAATACATTGTGATATTCTTAACGAATTACAAGAGGTTATTAACAGAAGAGATACTAATCTTTCTTTATTTGGAAGACTTATAGTCTTGCTTGCTTCATTTACTAGTGGCACAAGGTATATATTTAATAATTGTCAAGACTTTATGGCAATTTGTAACAATTTGGATATCCTAATTTGTTCATAACTATAACATGCAATGTTAATTGGAGTGAAATACATGATTTTTTTTTAGCAAGAGGGTTACCCGCTTCAGATAGACTTGATATTATTTGTAAAGTCTTTGATGAAACTTGATGAATTGATGACAATTTTTTTTCTAAAAAATTATTTCTTTAGAAAAGTTATGGCAGGTATGTTCTATATATAATGATATATGGTATATATATTTATAAAATTACGAAACTTATAATTGTAGTTATTTTTGTTCATATAATCAGGAATGTACAGAATAAGATTGTGAAAAAGAGAGTTACCTAATGCTCATATACTATTGTGGTTAGATGGAGAAAGCAAACTAAAGAATTCAACAAATATGGATAAAGTAATATCAACTAAATTGCCAAATGCATATTTGTACCCAAAATTGAAAAAAATTATTTCAAGTAACATGATTCATGGCCCATGTGGACTTGTAAGATTTAATTCACTATGCATGAAGGAAGGTAGATGTTCAAAATTTTATTCAAAGAAATTTTTAAGTTGCACTACAATTGATGAAGAAAGATATCCTTGTTATAGAAGACGTGATGATGGTAAATTTGTTGAAAAAATGAAACTAAATTGGACAATACCAATGTTGTTCCTTACAATCCAATTGTTCTAGTGAGGTATTAAGCTTATGACAGTACAAAGTATTGCAACAAGAAAAATTTAATCAAGTATTTGTTCAAATATGTGAATAAAGGTCCGAACAGAGCTACAACTAAAATAACTAACCCCTATGCAAAATTTAACAAAGAAACTATTATCGATGAAATAAAGAGGTATTATGATTGTAAATATTTATCACCAAGCAAAGTAGCTTGTAGAATATTTGGTTTTGACATCCACCACAAATGACCTACTGTTCAAATATTAACATTACTTTCTTCTAGTCGAGCAATCAACTTTGTTTAAAGATGATAATGAAATTAGTGTTATCTTCAATAGACAGAAACATAGTAACACAATGTTTCTAGCTTGGTTTGAAGCTAATAAAATTTATGTAGAAGGACAAAATTTGACTTATGCTAAATTTTCAACCAAAGAATGAAAACTAAGGAAGAAAAGTTACAACATTGACATACTTACTTATATTGCTCCATGATCTAGAGACCTATATTATTTGAGAATATTATTGATTATTCAAAATTGATGTATTGATTATAAGAGCATAAAGATAATCAATGAACAAATTTTTGAAACATATCAAGAAGCTTGCTATGCTTTAGGATTATTGGTTGATGACAAAGAATTTATTGATATTATAAAAGAAGCAAGTGAAATTGTTTATGGATATTAGCTTAGAAGATTGTTTGTTACATTATTAGACATGAATACAATTTTCAAACTTATGTAGTTCAAGTCTTTTCTTCTTTTGGTACAAATTCCATCACACAAGATACTAAAAGTAGAATTCCAAACTATATTAGGTTTGGACATTGTATTCATGTCTAATAATGTAACACAATCTTCTAAGTTGATATATAGAGGCAAATTCACTTGTTTCTTTGATTGCATCAATAAATTCGTTGTCATCAGCCAATAATTCCAAAGTATAGCAACTTTCTTGGTATGTCTCAAAAATTTTTCCATCAATTGTCTTAAACAACATACTTCGATAAATATGATACATAAGTATGATAAATATGATGCAGTCTACCACAACATAAATCACATAGGATTTTCAATATTTTGGTTGAAAAAAGTTCAATTTGTTGACAAAAAGAAGAAGATGGACATCTTCCTTCAATAAGGAGTTTTGATAATGATGATGACTTATGAAGAAGTACGAAAGACTTAATGATGATGCATGAAAAAATGTTAAAGACTTAAAAGAATGCTTGAATCATGAGATACATTGAAGACTTAGGGGTTTAGTTGTTTAGGTTTTGTAATCTGTGTATGTTATTTTAAATAGTTAAATTAGTATGTCAAGATAAGCAAAACCCATGCAGTAGAGCACCAAGAGAACTTTATTTATTTGCAAAACTCACTACAATAATCGATTATTCTCATTGATAATCGATTATCTCAGTTAATACTGATTTTTGAGAAAAGCCTTTGTGATAATCGATTATCACTACTGATAATCGATTATTACCTACTGATAATAGATTATCCTGACTAATAATAGATTATCACAGCAAGAAAAAAAAATGCTTTATAAAAGTTTCTGTGATAAATGGAGATGGGAGTTCATTTTCACAAAATATAGAAGTTAGAGAAATTTGAGTACTTGAGAACTCTCTGTGGGAAGCCTTTGAAAAACCTAGTGTGGGTAGAGCGATAACTTTCATCAAGTGGGATCTTAAGTGATTGAGTGTTGTTGTTGTTGCTAGGAGAAGCCGATCATCCTTTGTGTGATTCAAAGGAGGTTTTCATTCCTTGTGTGATTCAATGAAGGTGTTTCTTCATCTCTTGTGTGATTCAAGAGAGGTGTTCATCCCTTATGGATTTCAAGGATGGTGTTTTCTAAACCACCATATTTCTTATCATTGATTGTAATTTTGGTTTATTTTAGTGATCGAGTTAATCTCGTTTTTGAGAGATTAACAACTAAACATAGGGTCTTCTAATCCGAGCGAGTATAAATACGTTGTGCAATTTTGTATTCTATACTCTCTTTATATTACTATGATTATTAAAATAAAGGAAAGAATTTTAATTGATCTTTGATATTAAAAGGGAAACTTTTTTAAAGCACAATGTTTATTAAGAAACCAATTTACCATCCCTCTTTGTTTTTGTCCAAACGCTAATTATTTTGTTGCATGTTTTCAACACAATTCAAATGGCTTTCTTGATACTATATCAATCAAACAAATTTGCAGAAAAATAATAACACAATATTTCTATACAAAACTACAACAACCATCCTCTAACGTTTTAGTAAACAATATGATAATACATTCTTTATTTACAATACTAAAATAAGGTTTGAATGAAATTATTATTTTCTGTCGATAATATTTATCACTTAAAACCAATGATTGATTCAACTTTCATTGTAATCTATTTATATATATTCATAGTAATTGAACTTAAAGTATGTTAAAATAGCTTCAAAGTAATTTCATTAATACCAAATAAAACTATACATATTGATAAAGGATTATCTTATTTCCTTACAAGAATATGGAATATGGTGAAGAGTTGTTTAAGAAAACTCAAGGAAATCCCCACTGGACATTAAGATAGCAAGCTATCTAGATGTGAAGGTTCCTTTCCAAGAGTCCAATAGGAGAAAGAAATAGATTGTAGTTCTTAAAAATGAAAATAACAATAGAAACACTAAACGAAAATGCAATGAAAGAAGAAAAATAAAGTAAAATGGAAGAGAAGAGAGTAATGGTTATGGAACTGGAGCACGCCACTCATAGAGGGGGAAAAGCCAAACCAAGCTCTAGAGATGAGTGATATGGTGTCGTCACTTGCATAAGCAAGATAAGGCAAGAGTTCTTCCGCTCTTAGAAGGAGGGTTTAGCTCGCGGAAAAAATGGTTGAGACAAGAGTGATTTTGATTCAAAATGTTCATCCCTTTTACACTTGGTAGAGCTCCCCTTAAATAGATAGTCTTAGGGGTCTCTAAGCAAAATACAAAAGTTGTAAAGCTCCACCTATCATGCTTGTCTCTACAAAATTAACCTACAAAAACAACTTATATAAGGATTAACATGTTGGCTTAAGTTTAATTAATTTTGGTCAATGAGTCAACCATAGTCAAAAGTCAACAAGTCAACAAAAATTAAGTCAACCAAGCCAACTTAGGGGAATCATGCAATTAAGATGGAAAATAAAGAAATGGACATAGAAGAAGGATCCTCCCCTTTAGTCATGCTTCTAGTAATTCTCCTTGGGGAAGTCTCCATGGTTCTTTGAGTGGTCAATCCTTCATCACATATGCATTGTTGAAAATATAAAAAGTTCTAGCTTGACGAAGTACAAAAGTAACACATATCAAAATAGTACTATTGCTACATCGGGTTGTTCCAAAAAACAACATAAACAACTTTTAATTAAAAATTACAATATGCTAGCACTTTGACATTTTGACTGTTTTTCATTTGGTCAACTTCAAACACTAGGTCCATAGTTTCATCAAATCCATGAGCAATACAAAATTCCTTCCAACCACTTCCAATTTTGTGAGACTTCTTTAGATGATTTCTCAACACTAGTTTGCACTTGACTCTCTTATGCAGTTAATGAAGAACAATGTTTTTAAATCTTCCTTGACGAAGATAATTACCAAAATCAGCTTTGGCAAATCCTAAAAAAGGATAAGTGGATTGATTAAACAAAAAATAAAAATTTAATCACATAATAAAATTAAATATATTAAACATAAATATAAATAAAAATATGCAAAAATGCATTTTCGATCCTTTAAAAAGGGATTCATTTGCCACAAGTCTTTTAAAAATCTTCCAACAGACAAAGGTTTGCATTTATTGGGAAAACAGTGATATGGAAGCAAGAATGTTCGACATATCCAAAATAAATATTGTGGTCACCTTGTAGTTCATAAAGGTTCCTTAAATCAGGCCACCCACCAATTAACAATGGTTTCTCTAAATTCTTGTTATACATTACAACATGTTTATTGCCTTCAACATCCTTAAAGTCCACTAGTGATCAAGATCATGATCATAAAGAATGGTGAATGCACAATCAACGAACCCAACGACCTCCAAAAATTCACACTTTTAAACAAAAACCTAGATTAGTTCAATAAAAATGTTGCTATTCATTTGATAACGGTGATCAAAATAAAAAGAAAAGAAGTTTTTTTTTAAAACAACAAATGAATGAAAATATTTAAAAAAACATACCTCGTCCTTCAGGTGAATAATGGAGAATTGGTACCTAGTCATTTTGTTAATTACTTCTTCTTCATTGAAATTATTCTCTATTTGGTTGGAGTTTGAGCACAAAAGAAAATGAATGATAGTAGAAATAGTGTTGGAAGAATGGAGAATATGGTTGAACTGATTGTTATGGCTGATGCTTCGGATGGAATCTTAAGATATTTTTCAACAAGTGACATTATTACTCTTTTTGGAAACAGATAGATAATTAAAAGAAAATATATCATAAGTAAAAAATAATAATTAATATTATTAGTATAGTTAGTATTTTAGTATTTTAGTATATTAGATTATTTTATGACATAAAATATCATCAAATCATTAATAAATAATAATATATAATCAAAATATAAAATTATATATATATATTACATTATTATGAAAAATATATCAAAAATAATATACAACTGATACAATAAAAAATAATATATAAAAACATTGTGTTCATTAAAATTTAAGATCAACCATGACGAATTAAAAAAAAAGTGTAAATGATATTTTGGTATCAAATACTTTAAATTGAATTTATAATTGATGTAATTCATAAAATATTATAATCAATCTAAATTTAAATTTATATATTTATATTTATATGGCTAACATTTGTTAAGGTGAGCACACAAATAAAAATAATTCAAATTTTATATTCTTATCGTAAATGGCAGCCAATTTTGTTGAGACAACTTAAAAACTATCAACAATTATTTGGTTAGCCAATAAATCATCTTTATCAAAATGAAAAAAAAAATAAACAATGTAAATTTATAAATTCGTTTTTCAGAAAAACAATTTCATTTGGAATTGTAGAAATTCATGTTAAAAAGTAGTTAAAAATTTATAAGTATTTGTAGTAACTTTATGTAGCTGGCAATCACTTTTACTGACACAACTTGAAAAATGTCAATAATTATTTGGTAAACTAGCCGATATAAAATAAATGAAACATAATTAAAACAAAAAATAAAATGAATCAAAGTAAGGCGCATAAAATCATTAACAAAAAAGTTGTAGTTCATTTCAAATAAAGACAAACAGATGCCTAGACATATGTCTAGACATATCACAATCAAAAATTGTAATCAAATAAATTGTCTTCAAATACAAAAAGTAAATTTATCTCTGAAATCACTCATTTTTTCTTTTTAATATTTCTCTTCAAAAGCTTCAATGCAACATTGTCTTCTTTAATTGAGTCAATTGATATAGTCTTCGTTGCAGATTCCCTCTTTAGTGAAATGTTTTCATCATCAGTCGTTGCATTATCTTTGGTTAACTCAAGTGACTGGGATCCACACTCAATTGTTTCGTTGGTAAATTTTGCTAATAAATCCTATAATAAATGTTACAACCAAATAAGCTCAATAAAAAACTTCAACGTGTAACAAAATAGATTAAGATCTAAATTATATCTCTGCAATATCCACATTTGACTCATTGATTAGACGTTGCTTTTCCTTGTCGAACTCTTCATTCCCAACATATACATCCTTTAAGAAGGTATTGACAAATATATCGTCAATACCGAAACATGTTTACCATTGTTCATATATTAATTTTTTTTTAAAAATAGATCTCACCACTGACTTCATGCAATAATCATTGAACTTTTGAATTATATTATCATCAACATATACTTTCTTAACTCTAAAAGACTGTTCAAGTTTGAAACTCTGATCATTCCTACTTTTGACTTTAAACAAGAGACTTTTATCTACTAATTGAGCAAACTCCATTGGCAACTTGCTAGAAGCATTAATCTACGATTACAAAATAAGTTCATATCATATTCAAAAATGTTTTTGCAATGGTCAATAAATAAATATATATATATATATATATATTTATATATATATATATTGTAAAGTAGACCTTATCATGACTTTCTAACATATCAGCATAAGATTTCTTGAAAAGGATGGTTGCATCCCTATTAACAAGCACAAATGTGATTAAATAAAACGTCGCATACTTAAAATATCCAAAGAGTACGAAGTTTAGGGTATGAAAGTTTACAATTATCCAATCATCTCAACACTGAAATAAAGGCACTACATGGCCTAGAACAAAATACAACAGTTCAACAATGGCTTAAAAGACTTGCCCATAAATAGAAAGATTACAGAAATAACTAAGACTTCTTCAAACGTGGACTCAATAGTGAGCCTAATACCCATCCACGATCATCAAGCTGCAGCCTCCCCATTGTCACTGCGATTGCCACGAGTTCCCACATCTGCTCACATCAATAAATTGATGATCATCGCAAAAGGAGAAAAACCCCACACAAACATACAAGCAAAAAGGAGGGTAAGCTAGATTAAAAAAGATTCTTTCATCATACAACTCAACATGTCGTTCATAAATCAAGCTTATATATCAAACATAAACAAGTGATAGTAAACAAAGTTAAGACTTTAAGACTCGGCCATCCGGATACATATAATGAGGCACCACCACTAAACCTTCGTGGAATTACGTCTTGGCCGTGAGGCACCACCATGACACCTTCGTGGAATTACGTCCTTACATGAGGCACCACTACGAAACCTTCGTGGAATTACGTCTTGTTCGTGAGGCACTACCACAAAACCTTCATGAAATTATGTCCTGGTCATGAGGCACCAACACGAAACCTTCGTGAAATTACGTCCTTACATGAGGCACCACCATGAACTCTCACTGAGTGATTCATGGAATTATGCCCATTAGATGAGGCACCACCATCAACTCTCACCACGAGGTTCATGGAATTACGTCCATTAGATGAGGCACCACCATGAACTCTCACCACGAGGTTCATGGAATTACGTCCGTTAGATAAGGTACCACCATGAACTCTCACCAGGAAGGTCATGGAATTACGTCCTACCCATACCTTATCCATGTTTCACCAATAATCATAGGGTTCTCATGCATACCAATTTCATGCCAATATATATAACCAACCATCCAAATATTTCATTCCAAACTCATCAATTCCAACCCATACAATTAGATATTTCATGCATATTCACATGCTTCATACTTTAAATAGAGTACTCTAACCAATCATACGACCAACGCCCAAAAACATGAAAAAGAACACAAATTTCTACACTAGTATCGCTCAAGATAGGGACTCTCGCTTCGGCGAAAGAGGTCTTCTGCTTAAGCTACACATCCTCGCTTAGGCGAGATTGCCAACAGAAAAACACAACAGGGTTCGCGAGTTCTCGCTTGGGCGAGACCTCCTCGCCTGAGCGAGACCACCCCTCGCCCAAAGGTGAGTTCGCTCGCCTGAGCTATAGTTGCAGTGAAACACCTCAGGCTCCAACGCGTTCTTGCTTAGGCGAGCCCCTCTCGCCTGTTGAGATGAACCCTCTCTCAAAACGAAAGCTCTTCGCTTGAGCGAGAGCTCGAGCAGAAAACCTTGGCAAGTTGTTGTGAATCTCGCCTGGGCGAGGCATGCTCGCTTGGGCGAGAAAACCAGTACCCACCACTGTTCTTGTAACATCCTGGTAGGATATTACTTATATAAATAAAATAAACAATTTATCGAAATTAAAGTTCTTATTTATTATCAAATCATTTTCCAAAAATGCGGGAAATTTAAAATTTTAAAACTTAATAATCGCGGTATAAGGTCAAACATTCATAATCGGTCTTTGTAATTCCAAAGTCAATACAGTAAAAACCAATAATTGAATTACATGAAAATTTTAATAAAACAAGTCTTTATAAATCCCCATGTAATATGCTTCCGCTCTGCGTCACTAAGCATGTCTTGGCTCACCTGTAACATCATCTGTTCCCGGATAATAATTTACCTGATCATCGCCACACACAAATAGATAGGGTGAGCTATGCACATAGATAAAAATAAATATGAATAAACCCATCCAAAACACCCATAATTATTTATCTTTTTAACATAAACACCCACTTTCCCACACTCATAACCACTATGATTTTATGCATGTATTCTTGATCATGGGACTATATTGTGCTCCCACGACCCTCCTCGCTCGTGGTCCAACCTACAACCCTATCCCGCTCGTAGTCCTACTTCACAGACTCCATCGCCCGTCATCTGAACTCCTCGCTAGGACTCGAACACGTATACCCGCCTTTCCTACTATGAACTCCCTCACTCAGCATTCTCAAGTTTGAGCATGAAATGAACTCCCTTGCTCACTCATCCCAACCAAGAGTACCTCCGGTGAACTAAACCGTTCACGTTCCACATGCGGTCCACCCATCACGAACTCCTCGCGTGTGACTCAAACCAAGCACATCACAGATCACCTATGGACTTAGTCCTTTAAGCCCAACATCACAATCATATGCACATTATTCAAGACATTTTTGGATAACATAGCAAACCCCAGCTTAATCAGACATTGTGAGCACGAATCTTCACTATTCTCACTTAGGCGAGAAGCCTCCGCCCAAGCGAGTATGTCCATCTCGCTCAAGCTAATCTCCCTCGCCTGAGCGAGTGAGTTATAGTGGCGAGACCTTCTCGCTTGAGCGAGAGACTCTTTTGCCCAAACAACCAATCCCTCGCTTGAACGAGGATTCAAACAAAAGAAGAGCCATATTTCCTCGCAGGCTCGCTTGGGCGAGCCATTCTTGCCTGAGCGAGGTAACGTGTCGCTCAACACCAAATTTGGTTGCCTGAGCGAGACGCTCAGACCAGAACCAAGGACGAGTTTCTGCAATTTTTGCTTAGGCGAGAGTGACTCGCTTAGGCAAAAATTGAAGAGATGTTCCCCTATTCACTCATGCAAACCATCAAAACCATACCAAAACACGACTCAATCATTACCAAGCAGTCTATAATGGCTAGAAACCTCTCAGGCATGATTTCGACTTAGAAAACACTCGAAAATCGCAAATAACCCTAATCCCTAGCCTTCCCATATTGTTTCACACACCTAACAACTTAAGAACACAATCACACAGCATAACACATGGTATTCATACATTTATGAATATAATCACACACAGAATCATTGCACAAAAATAAAAAGACGAATTCAGCTTCCCCTAACCTGGAATCCTTGCTTAAAGTTTGGGAAATTAAGTGTTCCTTTGATCACCAATGACTTGCCTCAAGCTTTCTCCCAATTCAACCTCTTATTGCACTAAATTCTCACCATACACCCTCCAATTTCGTGTTCTCTCTCTTATGCAACAAAACAACCCTAAAAGCCTTCTCTCTCCCTTACTTAGTCACTAAATATTGCCTTAATGAGAGGTAAATTGTGCAAAAACGAAAAAATTACTTTATGCATACTTAATGGTCATTAAATTTGTGGTTTATACTAATTTTTCGGCCCCCTTGGCTGCTCCTTACTCTAGGTTTTCCCTTTCCCTTTCACATTACAGCCAAACTAAATTTAGCAAAAATAAAATTTAATTCATGTCTATCAAGGTTTGAACACACAACCATCTAATCATCAAGTCAATGCCTAACCATTGTGCCAAATTTGTATTTCTTACCAATTCATACAATCCTAAGATTAAGTGATCACTCACCATGATCCATCACATTATTAAAACAATATAAGTAAAAACACATAAATGGCATACGTAGGACTCGAACCCAAATCCTCTTTGTAACACCCCAATTTTGGATATTACTAGATAAAGCATAAATCATGAAATTTCTTTTGGAAATCCAACATACATTATATAAAGTTCCCAAGCGTGGGGAAATTTAGAACTTTTCTCGCGATAATTAAAATATAATACTTCATCCTTATTACAAGTTCATAATAGAGAAAACATCATAAGGTCTATTACAAAATGCATGAAAATGAAAATATATAAAAATCTCCCATCGAAGGCCCCCGCTCCATCGCTATGCATCAGTATTCTCACCTTAAGTAACATCTGCTCCCACGTAACAAGTCACGTGATCATCGCCAAACACAAACACACAAACAGAAAGGGTGAGTTGAAAAAGAACAATGGTACAAACAATAAGATAATAAGAATTGACCCTCACCCAATCTAACTTAGTCAATTTTTGTTTATTGACTTTTTCTTCTTTATTTTTTGTTATAACAATATACTCCCAATCTCATAACCTTTATGAGAAAGGTCCATCCACAACCTTGGTCCTGAGGGATTATACTGCTCCCACGAACCTACCCGCTCGTGGTCCAACTCTACGTACCTCCCCGCCCGTAGTCCAACTCTACGAACCTGCCCGCTCGTAGTCCAACATGCGTGAACACCTACTATGAACCTCCCTGCTTATAGTAGCCTCAAGTGTGAGCATGGAACATACGAACCTCCCTCCCCGCTCGTATCCCCACACAAGAGTACAAAAGATATGAACCTCCCCGCCTGCATCAATCACGCATCTCAAATCTCTGTCACGAACCTCCCCGCTCGTAACCAATCCAACATATCTCTGACCAAACTATCAAGAAAAGAAAACGTCTATGCAAATCGATCTGCAAAGGACCCCTATCCCTGTGCTTCCGCTTGGCGCTTCCCCATGAGCCGCTAGGCGAACAAGCCCCAGACCGCCTAGTGATGTCCCTCTGCCGTCGGGTACCAGTGTCTCTCTGATTCGTGGCTCATCGCCTGGTGGAGCTTCTCCTACCGCCAGGCGCCACACCAGTAAAAATAGTCTTCTACTGGTTTAGGCACTTCCAAGGATTTACAATCGCACCTAATCACTTAGTATCACATTCCAGATCACCAATTTCGAGCATTTACAACACTACAATTACAAATTCATCAACTAACAAGCATCAACCAAAGCAAGTACTCATACATTTACATTTGTAGTTTACACACACATACAAGGATCAATTCCCTACTTAAGGCGGCACTGCAGCAGTATTCCAATAAGACCATTACCTCACCACTTTTCGAGTATACTACTTTCATATCGCAAAATTCCAACATACAGATTATTAAGGACACACATCACCACCCTTCATATGTTCTATCTCAATACTAATATGACACCTTAACGGTTATATATCAAACATTCCGTATAGACACAATTTCATACCAACAATCTGAGCACACATACAATCTTACCAAGGCTATCCTGCTGGAATACTCGTTCAAGTGTCTCATGCCTCCATAATACAGTTCATACATCAACCCAACCCATTTGATAACTCTTACATCACACAATTACCCTCATTTTATAATAATAGTCATCCCCAACACCTATAACTTTAATTTTGTTTCCCCACTGAGCACGCCAACCCACTAGACATGCCAAGCCACTGTTGACAGCTCGAGATCGCCTGGCGGCATATTAGATACCGTTGGGCGGCGCACCAGGAATTCCAGAACCATCCAGATTCCCTCGTATCTGCAGAAATCTATTATCCCTAATTTTCCCAATTCAATTTCTCATCACAGATTCAACCACATGCATTCACACATTTAGCACACACTGTTCAATTTTATACAAAGTGATTAAGGATTCACGTACATCACAAATAGCAATCGCACATAACCCATAGAAATCATGCGTTTGTACACAACCCCATATTTATCAGATTCCCACCCACAAGTTCAACATCATCCAATCACGCCAAGGAACCTATTATCAATATTATATAATTACAGTAATCCAAACATATCACAAAAGCATCAAAACGCATTAAATCACGCAACTCCAGTGCACGTTGCCTGGTAGTTCGTCACAGAGCTCCGGAATTTGATCAGAAATGGTTATGTCGCCTCGCGGAGCATTCTTAGCCGCCAGGCGATTTCTGGGCAGATGTCCAGAATTTATGAAAATTCACGTGAAAGGGAAAAGAACTCAACTAGCAAGCCATAGCATCATTCCAGAACAGTAAAAACACAATTAACAAACATGGACAACTCCCTTTACCTGATTTCCTTACTCCAATTGCAATTAAAATGATTTGTGCTTGTTGTCCAAAGCCTCCTCTAAGTGAATCTTCTTCAACTCCCTTCAACCCTCACTCTCTCCCTCTAGACCACGTTATTTCCAGTCCCATCTTTGTTTGTCTTGGCTATCACACTCTCTAACTCTTTGCTTTCTCACACACTCTCTTCTCTCTCACCAATTCAGCCCAAATTAAATAAAAATAAAAGGAAAACGAAATTAGTTTAAATTTTAAGTTTAATGGCCATTACTCTTGGTTACTGCACCTAATTGACGCCTCTCGGATTTCTTAGGGAATTTCTATAGTTTCTAGATTTTCCATCACTTAACAAAACATAAAAATATATAGGGTCCATTTTCTTTAACCCAAGATTCGAACCCATATCCTTCCAACCCCTCAACCACATGCAAACCCACAAACCAATCACCTTATTCGTGTCAATTCAGCCATTCGTATGAACTTTAATCATGCTTTCACATTCATAATATAATTGCAAAATAAAACCGAATTAAATAAATTTACTAATGACATGCTCAAGACTTGAACCCAAGTCCCCTCAACATAATCAAGTGCTCTAAACCACTTAGGTTAACATTTTTTCTTGTCTAGGGTTTATCAAAGAACTCCCTTGAGATAGTCTCAACCCTTCATTTCTTATACTTTATTAATTATTAATTGTATGAATTTCCTAGGTCTTACACTCTTAACATACCCAAGTACTCCCAACCACTTGAGCTAGTACTTTTTCACATCATACCAATTAACATTTCATGTCATCAAGGTTCCCACTACCCGCATTTATTAATTATTTATTTAGTTAATTAATTATTTTCACGGGTTTTACATTTTCCCCACCTAAAAAGAATTTTCGTCCTCGAAAATAGAACTTACAAGAAAACAAGTGAGGATAAGACTTCCTCATGAGATCGTCCATCTCCCACGTCATCTCTTGTGTCGTCTCATTTCAAAGTACCTTCATCGTCCTTATCTCTTTGCCTCTCAGTTGCTTAACTTGAGCAACCAATATGCGAACCGGTCCGACTGGCATGGTCAGATCCTCAAGTACTTGCACTTCATTTGTCTCTAACACATGATCTGGACTTGCAATGTATTTCCTCAATTGCGAGACATGAAACACATTATGCAAGTTGGCTAGGTGGGGTGGTAAGGCAATCTCATATGTCGTTGTTCCAATCCTTACTGTAATCTAATAAGGTCTTATAAATGTTGGAGCCAATTTCCTTGATTTAAGAACCCTTCTAATACCCGTCATTAGAGTACCCAGGAGAAATACATGATCTCCTTCATCAAACTCCAATGGTCGTCTCCTCTTATCAGCATAAGACTTCTGCCTACTCTAGGTGGCTCGTATCCGATCCTGGATTAATTTGACTTTACTAGTCGTCTGTTGCAAGAAATCGAGACCAAGTACAAAAGCCTCACCATCTTGATACCAACATAGTGGAGTTCTACACCTCCTTCAATACAGTGCCTCATATGGCGCCATGCCAATACTAGAGCGGTAACTATTATTGTAGGTGAATTCCACCAAGGGTAACACATCATTCCAGTTTCCCAAGAGGTCCAGCACACATGACCTCAATAAATCCTCTAAAGATTGGATAGTCCACTCAGATTGGCCATTCGTCTGAGGGTGATAAGCTGAGATCATTCTCAACTGTGTACCCAACACCGCTTGTAATAATTGCCAAAACCGTGATGTAAATCTAGGATCCCGGTCTCACACTATGCTTTCTAGCACTCCATGTAACCTCACCACTTTTCGCACATACAATTTTACGAGCTTGTCCATGGACCATTTCTGATTCATAGGCAGGAAATGTGCACAGTTCGTCAGTCTATCTACTATCACCCACACTGAATCATGGCCCTTCGTCGATCTCGGGAGATGTGTCACGAAATCCATCGAAATACTATCCCACTTCCATCTATATGCGTCCAGTGGTTGTAGGGTACCTCCCTGTGTCTAATGTCCAATTTTGGCCTTTTGACAAACCAAACATTGAGCAATAAAGTCAGCCACATCCGCCTTCATTCTATTCCACTAGAAAGACTCATTCAAATCTTTATACATCTTAGTCATACTTGGATGTATGCTAAGACGACTATTATGAACCTCCTTCAGAATCTGCCTCCTGAATATCGTTCCTCCAGGTACGCACACTCTACCTTTGAAACGCAAAATGTCGTCCGTCCCCTTCTAATAATCTTTCCCCTACTCTATACCCAGCCACTCCGCAAACTATTATAACTCCATGTCACTTTCTGTGCCACTCTAATTTCTTCTAGAAATTCATTGGTAACCTTTAATAGGCTGCACTAAATGAAATCTTATCCTAACTGCATTCCTAAATTCAGTTCTCGGAATTTCTCAAGTAACTCCAACTTCTTCATCATCATGCATGACATGTGAGCCTTCTTCCTGCTTAAGGCGTCAGCTACAACATTTGCCTTGCCCGAATGATAGAGCAATTCAAAGTCGTAGTCCTTCAGATACTCCATCCACCGTCTCTGTCTCATATTAAGTTCCATCTGGTCAAACAAGTACTTCAAGCTTTTATGGTCACTGAATACTTGAAATTGGGAGCCGTACAGATAATGCCTCCATAACTTAAGAGCAAACACGGTAGCTGATAACTCCAAGTCATGAGTCAGGTAATTCTTCTCATGTATCTTCAATTGCCGAGAAGCATAAGCCATTGGCCTCCTTCCTTGCATCAGTACACACCTCAATCCTTGGTATGAAGCATCACAGAACACCTCAAAATTTCTTAGCGGTGTTTGGGATCACAAGTACTGGGCGGTAGTCAAACATCTCTTCATATTCTCAAAGCACTCTTCAAACTTTTCAGTCCAGGAGAATCATTGATCTTTCCGTGTAAGTTGCGTCAGTGGGCTCACTTTCTTTGAAAATCCCTCTACAAACCTTCTGTAGTAACCTGTCAGACCCAAGAAACTTCTTACTTCAGTCACAGTCATAGGTCGTTCCCACTTCAGCATAGTTTCTATTTTGGTCGAATCCAATGCGATGCCTTTGGCTCAGATTACATGTTCGAGAAATTGCACTTCTTCTTGCCAAAACTCGCACTTCGACAACTTCCCATACAGCTAATGCTCCCTGAGTATCTCCAATACCACTCTCAAATGATCAGCATGTTCTTCCCGATTCCTCGAGTAGATAAGAATGTCGTCAATGAAGACAACGACAAACTTATCCAACCAAGGTCGGAAAATCCTATTCATGTAATCCATGAATATTGCGGGTGCATTTGTCACTCCAAATGACATCACCACATATTCATAGTGGTCGTATCTGGACCTGAATGCTGTCTTTTGCACGTCCTCCGATTTAACCAGAATCTGATGATACCCCGACCTCAAGTCTATTTTGGAGAACACCATTGTTGCCTTCAACTGATCTAACAAGTCGTCGATCCTTGGCAGTGGATACTTGTTCTTGACAGTCAATTTATTCAGCTGCCTATAATCCCAACAAAGCCGTGAACTGCCATCGTTTTTCTTCACCAATAGTACTGGAGTTCCCCACGGTGATGCACTTGGTCGGATGAACTGCTTTTCTAGTAGCTCCTCAATTTGCTTCTTGAGTTCTGCCAACTCTGTAGGTGCCATTTTGTATTAGGCCATAGATACTGGACCTGCACCAAGAATTAGATCAATAGTGAAGTCGATGTCTCGACTCGACGTTAATCCTGACACTTCATCCGGAAAGACATCCGCATATTCGCTGGCCACTGGTATGGACTGGACCATCTCTAATGCACTTTTACTTTAGGATTTGGCCACCACCATAAATCATGTGGCCCCTCTCCGTAGCTCCTTCACTACTTCCTGAGTTGAGATTAACTCCAACCCTTCATGTTCTAGGAATACCAAACTGTGTCGTCAACAATCGATCATGATGTGGTTGTTAGACAACCAATCCATCCCCAATATAACATCCAATCACTGTAGAGGAAAGCACACCAGGTTCACTTTGAATCTGCGACCTGCCACCTCAATCGAACATCTCACACAGACCAAACTAGTAGCTACCTAACCCGAAGATGGAGTTAAAACCAGCAACTTAGTCCAAGTCACGTTTCTCCAAGCTCAGTTTCAACACACATGCATCAGAAATAAACGAATGTGTTGCTCTAGAATCAAACAATACAAGCACGCTATGCCCCACAAGTAAACAAGGTTCAAGTATTAGATTACCCACTGAGTAGCTTCTATAGTGGTCAAAGCAAAGACCCTTCCAGTAGCTCTAGGTCTCTCTGATGCAGGAGCTGGTAATTTCTTCACCGCACTAGTCTTCTTATCTAGGGATTGGTTAGCAAAATGCCTGACCTGATCGCATATGAAGCATTTGCGACTTCTCCCCTATTCGCTAGTTTGACTTTTCAAATGCGGGCAATTCCTCTTTAGATGCGCTCCCCCACATTAAAAACATTTAAAATCTCCAGAGCTAGTAGGGGGACGGTTGTATGGCTTCTTCATCTGCCTAGCCTCTACGACATTCCTCTAGTGTCTAATAACTGGACCAGGGCCGTTCTCAAGATGCTCAGCACTCTTGGCCTGTTCCAAAAAGAATGGAAATCTTTTCTCCCTTAAAGGCATTACCACCTTCTTCAACTCATGTTTGAGTCCCCTCTCAAACTTCAGACATCGTCATTCCTCGGTAATTACTTGCGAGTAGTATCTTGCCAGATGTTCAAACTTGTTCACATATTCCGGCACTGTCATGTCCCCCTATTACAATGCGAGAAATTCAGCTTCCTTATCCTGCCTAGCTGTGCCAGGGAAATATTTCTCAAGAAAACGAGTCCTGAAGTTGGTCCAGTTCACCTATTCTTCCCAGGTCTACATTTGCTGCTGCATTCCCGCCCACCAGTACTTGACGTCGTCATTCAGAGAGAAGGTGGCAAACAAGAGCTTCTACTCATCAAATTAAAGTGTTTCTCACATTTGCGGAGCCATGCATCCACTTCATTAGGAGAGGCTTTGCCAGTGAACTTTGTTGGCTTGTGCCTTAGAAATTCCTCCACAATTGGTGCCCTAATTGGCACAATCACTACTCTAGGCACCATCTTGTGGATAGCCTTCGCGATGTCGTCAGAGTCATTTCCATTCCTTCTCCTGCTGTTAGCAGCCATAGCCTGAATACGCCACATTTTCAACTGTTAAGAGTTAATTCACTTGGTTAAACAAAACCACTCACACCTTTACAACATATAACTCAATTACAACAAACAAACAATGATAAGCTCACTCCTCAAAAGCCCCAAAATGTTTTTAAAAAATATTTTCAAAACTTTTGCTCTGATACCAACTGTAGCATCCTGGTAGGATATTACTTATATAAATAAAATAAACAATTTATCGGAATTAAAGTTCTTATTTATTGTACCACACCAAGCCAACTTAACAAAATAATAATAAAACGATCATCATACCTATACGCCAAATCATTCAAGTAACCGGCCTGGGCTAGGTTGACCTAAGCCTAGCCGGCCTGAACCAGAAACATAAACGTCAAGAGGAATAACCTGCCTAAGACAACATATAAGCAATACAAACTACCAAAGGTAGTAGTCGGTTTAGGCCGACAACCTTAATACACTTGGCGAAATCAAAGCCCCCTGATATCCAATGAGCCCACAATAATCGACCTAAGGGCCTGGATCAGAGCCCAGGCCCACTTACAGCCCAAACTAGCGCCCAAGCTAGGGCCCGGCCCATGACATGACCAGACATAATTAATACTCTATAAATACACATGGACCCTAGTAATTAAAGGTACGCATTCATTACTCCATTAATCACCTTATTTGACTTTTTGAGAGCTTTGACTGACTTGAGCTTCGGAGTCCCTTCTGCAGGTAACCCCTCCTGGGTCCAAGCAGACATGTGCCAACCGGGAAGAAGCCAACTGAAGAGATAGCGGACTGCATAGGCAAGGTGACACTTGTGCCTAACTTATCTTGTTTGTTCTCTGCAGGAACAATTGGCGCCCACCGTGGGGCACGAGACGACACCTTACTACCCGTTTTTCTCGAAAGATGGATTACACTCGTAGTAGAGCTGGAGTTAACAAACAAGCTGATGCTGGTCCCTCAGGACCCACTAACATCACCCCAGATCTGGCCGCCATCCTAGACGGTCAGGCCAAAATGCAACAGGAGCTGGCAGATCTGAAGAAACGTAGCGTTGATGAGATGGAGGCACTACGACAAGAAAATTCTCGCCTCAGGCGAAAGATCGAGGGCGATCCCACTCTGAAGGGAAAAGCCAAGGACACATCTGAAGCCGCAAGATCCCCGGCTTTCCAGCCCACAGAAGAAGAAAGCGAATACAACCCCACCCCTCACACCTTCACCACCACCCAACAAACACCCATTCCCTCCACCCATCCCACTCACTTCCCC
>Ga0209389_1000320_pt1 | contig 29438 bp, 30 predicted proteins | sample CowpearedBW_FD_187526 | JGI IMG/M metagenome (GOLD analysis project Ga0209389, IMG submission 187526) | Root nodule microbial communities of legume samples collected from California, USA - Cow pea red BW (SPAdes) (version 2) | ecosystem: Host-associated > Plants > Roots > Nodule | place: USA... | reverse complement strand
TGGCTAGGGAGAGCCTTTATTAGGTTTTATTGTTCTTGTGCCTATGTAGTGTTCCTGGTGTGATTCTAGGTTTGTAAGTGGGATTCTTAGTGTTGGGGATAAGATTTTTGTGGGATTCAAGAACTTAGTGTTTTCTTTATTTAAAAGTGTAATCTTGGTGTAATTTTGTAAAACTTTTGAAAATAGTGGAAAACCAGGCTCAAGTTGTCCTGGTAAACTCGATGTAGATTTGTGATTGAGTGAACTAGCATAAAAACAAGTGTGTGATCCTTTTTTCCTTATCTTGTTCATCTTTAAAATCTTAAGGAAACCAAGCAAATCAATTTTTGTTAAGTGTGCATGTGTTTTTACATTTCCTTGTAATGTAATCAAGTTGGATATATTGATAGGGACTATCTTGATTGAAAAAGCATGTTGTTTAAGTGAGTTTTGTGCATTTAAAATTTCTTCATAATTTTCCAGAATTTTAGTCGATTGTTTTCATATTTTAATATGTTGATTCATACTGTATGAACAAAGTAACTTGTTGTTTTTTTGTTTTAGTCAGTTGAAAGTGTTCTGTCTTGCAACTTTTATTTTTTGATTGCGTGGTCAATCTGATTCAAAGAAAATGGTTCTTAAGCTTTCAAAGAGTTTTACAAAGCCAATTCAACCCCCCTCTTCTTGGCTAAACCAACCATTTCATTATTACAATTGGTATCTAGAGTAAGGTTCTTGAAAGTTATTCAAGTTTGAACCTAAAACATTTTGAAATGGATGAAAACAAGCTTCCTTTTGTAGAAGGTGTTTTTATTCATAGGCCATGTATGTTTAGTGGTATTAATATCAGTTTTAGAAAATTAGAATGAATTTTCATTTAATCAATTGACCAAGGTATTTTGGGATGCAATTGTGAATAAACCTTACACTCCTAAGCATGATGTTGAAAATAAGTAGATTGACAAGCCATGGCATCTATGGACAGAAGAGGAAAGAAGGAGTGCCCAATATGATTGTACATCCAAGAATATCCTTACATCTTCATTGAACATGGATGAGTTCTATAGAGTATCTCAATGAAAAAGTGCAAAAGACATGTGGGAAGAAATAATGTGAAGAGAGCAAGGAAGCATGCTTTGATCCAAGAATATGAATTGTTCAAGATGCAACAAAGAGAATCTGTAGCTGAAGTACAAAAGAGATTCACAAAAATTGTCAACCATCTTATAGGCTTGGGAAAGGAGTTTGATAAAGAGGAGCTAAACATCAAAGTGTTAAAGTTTCTTGATAGGAGTTGGCAACCTAAGGTCACAACCATCTCATAATCAAGAGATCTATACACTATGACCACAACTACATTGTTTGGTAAGCAAAGAGAACATGAAATTGAGATGCAAAGTCTAAATGACCAAGAGTCAAGATAGAAAAAGGTGAAGATTATAACCTTGAAAACTAGCATCAAAAAGAGTGATGAACTCGAGGAGGAGGTGGCTGAATCAAGTGACAATGAGAACATGAATCTACTAGTTAAGAGGTTTGGAAAGTATCTTAAGAGGAAAGGCAACAAAGGTAATTAAAAGAGGTACAATTCTAAACAAAACTCTTCAAGTAATACTCCTAGTTTCTCTTATTATAATTGTGGAAAACAAAGACATATCAAAATTGAATGTCCAAACATTAAGAAGAGAAGGAGAAGAGTGGTGATAGGAAAAAGGAGAAAAATGCCAAGGAAAGATGTGTCTACATAGCTTGCGAAGACAATGATGATTCAACAAGTAGCTCATCACAAGATGAAAGTGTAGAACAAACTTGTGCCTCATGGCTTGATATTAATCATCTTCATCAAGCCAAGTAAGTTCTCTACCATCAAAAGACAAAAATGACTATAATCAATTGTTGCAAGACTTTCAAGAATTGCATAATGAAGAAAATAAAATTGTTGTCATATACAATCGATTACAAGGACTAAGGAGTTGGTTAGAAAACATAGTTAATTAGCTAGAATCATAAGTAATTGACTTAAAAACTGATTTCAAACACATGGACATGATTTACAGTAATTCAACCTATTTTTTTGAAAATCAGTTGGCTACAAAACCTTGTGAAAAGTGCACTATTTTGAAAAATCAAGTTTATAAGAAGGAAAGCAAACCTAGAAGCTATTCTTGGCTCTACAAATTGTGTTTTTGGAAAGGTTGGACTAGGTTACAACCTTAGTTTTGAAAAGAAAGCCAAAAAGTTTTCTTTTTTCTTTTCCAAAAGTGAGCCAAATGATATGTCATTCATTTCTTGCAATTATTGTATGAAGAAAGGCCATGCTTATAAGAACTGCTATGCAATGACATATGATGTTCCAAAAGGGTATATGAAATGGATCCCAAAAGGATCAAGAAAGGTGTAACCATGTTTGACCCAACCTATCAAAGGGAACCACGTAATATTAATTTGTCTTGTAGGTCATAAAACATGAAAAGAAGGATCTGTGGTACCTATGCATATGTGGATCTTCTCCCGTCACTCCATGGTATAGGTAGTCTCTTTATCAGCTTGACCTTCCTTCCACTTGTTCATCTCGACTCTACCTCAATCTCATCATGCCTCAACCTTCAAATCATTGCCCTTGACCACGCATCAGCCTTGTTCTCCCCTTGGATCAAAACACTCGCGCCTTAGGGCTTCTGGTTTGCGTTGGTGCTTTTCGTCCTCCCCTTCGTCAAAGCAAATAATTAATTAGCCAAATAATTGAAACACTCTATTTTATGAAAAACCTTGGTCAAAGTTGATCCACCAGGGGCTAGTTTACAAATAAAAAAAATTGAGTTAAGAGTTCAACTATAATTCAGCAAAAGTAAAATGTCTTGGCAAACAAATTTTTATGAAAAAAAAAGAAGAGTTTTAAAAAGAACAAATCTAAATGCAATAAAATACTCTTAAAATCAAACTATTTATCACATTTTTCTGAAAATTAAATTTTCATTAGTAAACAATAAAAATTAGTTAAATAAAGACATAAAACTATTAGTTTAAAATAAAACAAAACTTTTAGAAAGGAAAAATTCTAAGAAATAGGATGTTATCACCTACACCTACCTACCTCCCTTGCATCCCCTTCTCCAATCCATTTTTTCCACCAATAAAATACCCAAATGCTTTTCTCTGGACTCACTTTCCACTCCTTTTTCATTTTAATTAGTGGTAGGCACCACTCAGACATTGAGGTCAAATGAAATGAAGTCCAAATCATGAATTGCAAAATATACCTTCCAGATTCACCATTTAAGAGAAGACATTTTTTTAATATTCCAGAACAGTTATTCTGAAAAGTATTTTTTATCTGAAAATGTCTTCCAAACATTCATTCCGAAAAAATAACTTTTATATTTTGGAATCACTATTGTGGAAAATATTTTCAAATCTAAAATGTATAAAATTTTTTGAAACAAATGTTTGAGAACTTATCTAGAAAATGCCTTCCAGAATGGTGGTTTTGGAAATTTGTTTTATATTCTTGAATGTATTTCTGGATTCAAAAATACCTTTCGAAATATTTATTTTAAAATATAAAAAATATTCTGGAACATACATACCAAAATACATTTTCCAAATTAAAAAATTGTTTTTACATTATGGACCCGAAAATACCTTATGGAATAGGAATTCCGAAATATAACTAATTTCAAAATAAATATTCTCGAAAATATTTTCGGATCTAGAAATAACTTTAGTAGTACTTGTTCAGAAGTATATTTTTTATACTTTCCCAATTTGTTGTTATGCAATATGCTTTCAAATCCAAAATATTTAATCCAAAGAATAATAAAATAGAGGAGGTGCAAAGGTTTTTATTATAATTTTAACAAGGACTAATTTGGGAATTCTAGGGGTGTAAAAAAAAAAGAAGGTGGAATGCAAGAAAAAGCACATATAATGCATTGATACTTCAACTTAGGTCATGTATACATGTTCAATACGTATTCCTGTCTAACACATATTCGTGTCTAATAATTTAGGATACTCTATCAATACTTATCAATGAAGTCTCTAATTTATAAAGTCGTAGTACACAACATAAATTTTTTGAATAATGACCAATTTTAGTGACAAAAAATAATTAGTTACTATATAGTGACCAATTTAGGTACCAATTTAAAAACTAAAAAATATTGACAACTAGAATAGTTTCAAAAACTTATAATTGGGCTCTAAATTGATAATCAAAATAGTTTATATATTATGAATTGGTTTCTAAATTGGTCACTAACATTAGCTACCAAACTTTTGACTACCAAATTAATTGGTTTTTAAATTGGTCACCAACATTAGTTACCAGGTTTTGGCTACCAAAATAATTGGTCTCTACTTAGGAAATTGGTCTCAACATATTGTATCACACCGAACCAATTTAACCAAGTAATAATAATAAACGATCACCATACTTACACACAAAATCATTCAGGTAACTGGCCTAGGCTGACCTAAGCCTAACCGGCCTGAACCGGTAACATAAGACGCTAAAAGGAATAACCCGCCTAGGACAACATATGAGCAATAGCAGCACAAGCCGCCAAAAGGAGTAGTCGGTTTATGCCGACAACCTTAAGATGCTCAGTGAAATCAAAGCCCCCCTGATATCTAGTGAGCCCCCAATAGTCGAGACTAAGGGCCTAGGCCCACCTATGGCCCACACCAGGGCCCAGCCCATGGAATGGGTAAACATAATTAATAATCTATAAATAGACATGGACCCCACAAATTAAAGGTACGCATTCATTACTTCATTAATCACTTGATTTAACTTTTTGAGAGCTTTTGGCTGACTTAAGCTTCAGAGTCCCTTCTATATGCCAAATGGGAAGAGGCCAACCGAGGAGATAGCAGACTATATGGGTAAGGTGACACTTGTGCCTACCTCGTACACCTTCACCACCACCCAACAAACTCCCATCCTCTCAGCCCATCCCACCCACTTCCCCTCCACCCTCCCAGGACACGCCGCGACCCCCACCCCTGCCGCCACCCTCCCTACCACTCAGGCTCAATACAACATGCCCACCACCCTACATACTACTTATATCCCACCTTACAACCCACACTATCTCCCTACAACCCACATTCCCCCTCACAACTTCACCTCCACCTTTCCCACACTTGTCCACCATCCCCTTCCCCTTCACCGACTTTATCGCTAACACCCCCCTTCCCGCCTAGTGGGAACCCTTCACACTAGACCATAACACTGGTGAAACCGACCCCGACGAACACCTTAAAGTCTATATCACCCATGTCACCTTGTACACTTCCCAGGACGCAGTTTTTTGCAAAGCCTTTCCGACCACCCTCAAAGGCCCTGCTCTCGAATGGTTCACAACCCTCCCACCTTATTCTATCGACAGCTTCGACACCCTCTCACACATGTTCTCAACTCATTTCGCTGGCAGCCACCCACATCAAACTACTACAATCTCCCTCCTCGGCATCAGGCAAGAACAAGGTGAGCCGCTTCGGGCATTTATTGATGGCTTCAGCAAGGTTGCCCTTCGCACCCCACACCTCAACCAAGAAGTGATTCTCCAATGCATGGCCCTCACCCTTCAACCCGACCCCCTGCCAACAACGTCTACCTTCATCCACCTGCCTCTATGCACGAGCTAAAGTTGCGTGTTGTCGACTACGTTCGCATGGAGGAAATGCAGACCCTCCACACCAAATTCTGCAATGATTATACACCCACCGCTACCAACCCCACCCCACCACCCCCTCCTTGATCCGAGACCACGGGAGCCCCGACAACCCCGCTTTACTAGATACGCTCCCCTTAATGTCCCCAGATCCCGCCTCCTTGATGAGGCCTTACAAGCCGACCTCATCCCGCCGCCACGCAAGACGACAACTCCCCCCAACGCCGATATGACCAAATATTGCCGCGATCACCGCAATCATGGTCACCCCACGGAGGACTACAAAGCACTCTAGGATAAAATTGAAGAACTGGTGCGTGCTGGCCACTTTCGTCGCTTCATCCGCAAAGAGGATCATCCCTCTCGATCCCGCCATTCTCCACGTTCCGACCACAAACGTCCTTCACATGACTCTCACCATGATAGACGCCCCAACCAATCCACCAACCAAGACCCCCAACCGGCTCGCACCGATGTTACCCGCGTCGATCCTCCCCTACGCGGCACTATCGACACCATCTCTAGTGGTTTCGCTAGTGGAGGATCCACCTCTTTCGCCAGAAAGAAACACCTCCGCCATATCTAATCCATCAACCACATTACCCATTTCCATCACAGACGCCGCATGCCTCCCATCACCTTCACGGACGACGACTTTCACGGCCTAGACCACCAACAAGACGACCCTATGGTCATTACTATCGAAATAGAAAACTACGCAATTAAAAAAGTCCTAGTAGACCAAGGTAGTTCCGTTGACATACTCTACTAGGCAACATACCAAAAGCTTCAACTCCTAGACACGACCATGGTCCCGTATGATGAACCCATTTATGGCTTTTCTGGAGAACAAGTTTCCACTCGCGGCTACATTGACCTTCACATAATCTTTCGTGATGGAGCCCAAACCAAGACCATTCCTATCCGCTTCCTCATCGTTGACGCACCAACATCTTACAATGTCCTCCTTGGCCGCCCCTCGCTCAACACCCTTGGCGTCGTCGTCTCCACCCCTCATCTGGCCATGAAGTTCCCCTTCCCTTCTGGCGACATCCTTACTATCCATTGCGACCAACGCCTTGCACATGAATGCTACATGGTCAACCTTCGCCCACAACTCCCTATCCAGCAAACCAAAAACATTGAGAGACCACCCGGCTCTGGGATCGCTCTGTCGGGTGACGATCTAGACCCTAGAGTGGGCCGAGATGTTCACCTCGAACCTGTTGAAGAGATCACCCCCCTAGAGCTCCCGAATGGTCGATCCATCAAACTTGGCACCGAATTAGACTCTGACGAGCGTGCCATCATCACACCCATTCTAGTCGGCAACACAGACCTTTTCGCTTGGTCAGCTGCTGACCTACCTGGAGTGGACCCTCCAGTAGCATCCCACAAGTTATCTATCTACAAAGAAGCCCGATATATCTCCTAGAAAAAATGCAAACTCGGCGAGGAGCGACGCTTAGCGGCTATGGCTGAGGCTGATAAATTACTGAGCACAGGATTCATTGAAGAAGCTCACTACACCACTTGTCTTTCTAACGTAGTCCTGGTGAAGAACACCAACGGCAAGTGGCGGATGTGTGTCAATTACACTGATTTAAATAAAGCTTGTCCTCGAGATGCCTACCCATTACCCAACATTGACCGACTTATCGACGGCGCGGCTGGGAACAAGGTCCTCAGCTTTCTTGACGCATACTCCGTTTACAATCAAATCCCCATGGCCGCATCCAACATGAACAAAGCCTCTTTCGTCACTGACGACGCCAATTATTTTTACAAAGTTATGCCTTTTGGCCTCAAGAACGCTAGAGTGACCTACCAACGATTGATGGACAAAGTCTTTAGTCATTTGATGGGCAACTACGTCGAAGTATATGTCGATGACATGGTTGTCAAGTCTCCCAGCCATCACCAGCATGCGCAGGACCTCTCGGCAGCCTTCTCCGCATTGCGACAATACAACCATCGCCTCAACCCCGACAAGTGCGTATTCGGCGTCAACCGCGGCAAATTCCTCGGATTCATGCTAACCCAGTGCGCATAGAGGCCAACCCCGAAAAGTGTAAAGTCATCATCGAAATGCGAAGCCCCACCAACGTCAAAGAAGTCCAACGCCTCATAGGCCATCTTACGACCATTTCCCGTTTCCTGCCCCAATTAGCCGAACAAACCCAACCCATCATTCAGCTGGTCAAAAAATCCGCCAAGTTCACGTGGACTGATGATTGTGAACAAATTTTCCAAAAGCTGATGTGCTCTTGGATGATACAACCCTTCAAGTCATCAAGCTCCCCCTCAACACCTTCATACTTCTCCTTCAACTCGTCATAATCCGCCTCCAGATCCGCTATCCTTTTATGGAGTTTACCCTCCGACTCTAAGCAACGAACCTTCCAGGTTCCCACCCTTTTCTTCTCCTCCTCCCAACTCTCCCTCTCCATCTTCCAGGCGGCCCTCTCTTCTGCGAACTTATCAACCTTCCCCTACAACTCCTCCACCTTTTCCTGACTTCCCTCCTTTACTTATCGTCGATACAAAGATCCAACCCGGCGACTTAGAATCAATGCCTTGCTTCCAAATTCCACCATAGTCCTCACTAGATGATCTGGCTCCATACTGTCGATAGAGTTGATGAATAGCTCCGGAAGATTGATGTCGATGTCCTTTCTAACAGACATTTCCGGTAGTTCAATCAAACCGAATTCTGGTCCTTTGGTCCCACTTGATGACCCCGACCCAAGTAACGCAACCCTGACCTTCTTCAAGTCTTTACCCTTACCGAGTCGAGGCGGTAGTTCAGCCTTCCTTTTAGTGCCGCCATGCACATGCACCTCAACCATCGACTCCTGTAAGTTTGGAACATCAGTGTTCCCAACTGTTTTTGCCTTCGCGGCCATCTCCTTCCGTAGTGCTTGAAAAAGCGTCAAGTTCTTCTTCCTGGACTGAGCCATATGCCCTACAAAAATGTACCAACATCCGATTAAGTCAACTTAGAAACATCAAAACAGATACCTTCAATATCAATAATCGGGTGAACCGAATTATAAACCCTAACTAGGCCCTTAGTGGGCAACTTATCAGAAAACTTCATCAAGACCTCCACCACCTCCTTATCCTCCACCGACAACTCGTCGGTGCCCATATCCTTGTACCGAGAAGGGGTTCCCGTCCAATTAAACGAGAATTTTGTACTCCTATCTGCATTAAGGAAGTAAGATCTGCCCTCCTCCTTTACCACAACCTTAAAGTAACCGTCTTTGAAGTGCTTGAAGGACTATGAGAACGCGTCCAATCTGCTAATACTAGGACGACTCACCAAGGATAACCAAGTAGTCGGCTGACGGGGCCTAGTGTCATAAAAATACAAAAATGCATGAGGAAAAGGTTGTAGATACAATGATTTGCACAAAACACGAAAAGCTTGCATGTAGGCCCAACTGTTCGGATGGAATTGTGTAGGTGCCACGTTGAGCTCACGAAGTACTCCCATGGTGAAGTCATCCAACGGCAATCTCAAATGCAGCTGGGAGAAATGACACATATACATATAAAAGAACTTCTCGGTCGCCCCCTCCAAGGAAACGATACCCTGATTCATACGTTTCGCGATAACAGGGGTGTAGTTCAACCAAGAGTTTAGTAGACACGACCACCAAAACAAAGACGACTGATTACGGACATCAGTCGCTATCCATTCGTAACCGGCCTTGGCCGGCAAATTACTCTCCGCCATTTCTTCAGGAGGGTCTTCTCGCACCTCAGTCACCGTCTTCATCGGAATTCTGCCCACCATAGCCGCTGGGCTACTACTCTCCTCCTTAACTTGTCTACCTACACTCCTCCCGGACTCCATACTCTCACTACTTGAAGAAGATAACGACACATTATCACTACTACTAGACATACCTTTTTCTGAAAAGATGACAGCAGGATCTAGGAACTAGTTGGACAAGTATAACGCACGCAAAGTCTCTGATTATGAAATTCTCGCAAATGAACCAACAAACATAAACCCATCACAAAATTCACATTTATAATGGTGAATCTCAAACGATATAACTTCTTCCCGCCAAAAATCACAACCCATACCAATCGGCACAGGCACACCAAAGGCTATGTGTATCAAAAACGACGGCGCAAAAACCCCCTTTGATTAGACCTCTGACATCCCTTCACCTGCTACCAACCTTTTCCCGCCTTTAGCCTTAACATTGTTCATCACACTTAAAGGCTGGGGAACTGGTGTACCACACCTAGCCGGTCCCGCTGGCATATCAACACATATCATCCTTGACCGATATACCTATATCAGCAAAGGCTGGGGGACTAGTGTACAACACCGAGCCAATTTAACCAAGTAATAATAATAAACGATCACCATACCTACACGTAAAATCATTCAGGTAACCGGCCTAGGCTGACCTAAGCCTAACTGGCCTGAACCGGTAACATAAGACACTAAAAGGAATAACCCGCCTAGGACAACATATGAGCAATAGCAGCACAAGCTGCCAAAGGGAGTAGTCGGTTTATGCTGACCACCTTAAGATGCTTAGTGAAATCAAAGCCCCCCTGATATCCAGTGAGCCCCTAATAGTCGAGACTAAGGGCCTAGGCCCACACTAAGGCTCAGCCCATGGGATGGGTAAACGTAATTAATAATCTATAAATATACATGGACCCCACAAATTAAAGGTACGCATTTATTACTTCATTAATCACTTGATTTAACTTTTTGAGAGCTTTTGGTTGACTTAAGCTTCGGAGTCCCTTCTGCATGTAACCCCTCCCGGGTCTAAGCCGATATTTGTCAAATGGGAAGAGGCCAACTAAGGAGATAGCGGACTATATGGGTAAGGTGACACTTGTGCCTAACTGATCTTATTGTTCTCTGCAGGAACACATATTTTTATTGTTTAATAGTTTTCTTATAATGATATTTTTATACTGACAATAATTTATATTTTTTACGTTGACAACTTTAGTATATATGGTTTTAATTTTGAGTCACACATTAACAATCATATATTTATTATATTTTTAAGAATTATTGTACACTTTTTAATATTCATATATTACGTATCATATCCTAATATTTTGAAAATAAACGTATCGACATATCGGATACATATCGTATCCGATACAAGTATCGTATCCGTACATCGTAAAGAAACACATTTTTTTCTAAAATATATGTAGTTAAATCTATTTATTTTCAATTTTTATAATTTCCAAATATAGAAAAAAATAAAGACATAAAATAAGTACAGTATATGCTATAAATAACCAATAATATTATTAAAAAAAAAGGGGGGAAATATCACTGTTCCTGAATAACAAATGTGGTGAGTCTATAAACTCACATCAGCATCTTTTCAACTATTAATAAATATAACATTTTATTAGACAAAAAATTAAAAAAAGAACATGATTTTCAAAAATATAAAACATTATTGGAATATTAAAATTTGAAAAACAATTATTAGAATTATAAATAAGTCTTAAATAAGTTTTAAGTCAACCCATATCTGTTTACGAACATTCAATTAATTACTCAATACATTCTTCTTTTTTAATTAAATTATTTAAACTTTTTTTTAATTGTGTGACATGGTAGCTTAAATAATTCTATCGCTTTTATCGCTTTTATAGAATTTATAATTCTGTCGCTTTTATAAATTGAATATAATTCTTAAATTTTATAGTTAAATAAAATACAATTATTTGAAATATTATTAGAATATAATTATTAAAAAAATTTAATAATTATATTCTAAAATACTAGTATTTTTAAAAGTAACATTTAAAATTACTATAAATATTAGAAAAAATTTTAAAAAATATATTGTATTTCTAAAATTGAGATTTAAATATAAATATTTATATTTTAATATCTAAAACACAACAAAAATATTAAATGTTTTAGATTTAAATGTCAACTTTAGAAATGTTAGTATATTGTTGTAAAACATTTAATAATTATATTCTAATAATATTTTAAATAATTCTATTCTATTTAACAATTAAATATAGGAATTATATTTATTTTATAATAAAATCTAATAATTTATAATTTAATTTCAAAAATAATTAATAAAAATATCAATTTAAATAAAAACATTCCTATAATATTTACAAAAAATATATTTTTTCTCAAGTGAGAAGGGACAAAATTGCTTCATTTTAACCAAAAACTAAGATTAAATTGAACTAAAATAAAAAATATAGGGAATAAATTGAAAAAAATAACAAATATAAGGACTAAAGTGAAAAAAAAGAATTAATACAACCACAAACTAACACGCGACACTAAATTTGACAAGTGGCACGATGTTGACTTGACACGTATATAGTTTTTTTAAAATTTAAATTTTAAAAAAATTAAATATAAAAAAAATCAGGAGCTGACACGTCATATGTATTGCTCACTAACAATAATTTTTTGAACACCGTTAACAAAAATGACTAAATTAACCAAAAATAGAGGTGGCAATGTGGGCTTGGCCCTGCACCAGGCCACATGCCCACTAGAAAAACGCGGGGCGAGCTAAGACATTAAGCTCGTTGGCTCGCAAAAGTTCGGCCCGCATAACCCACTACCCACAAGGATTGGCCCATGGCCCATGACCCACATTAATAAATAAAAAAGAAGTTGAACTTGTGTATAGTGGTTACTTTTCTTTTAGACTTCTACATGAACATTTCAAATTCTTGTATAAGTGGAGAAAACAAGTGTTATGTATTTTTGAGTGTGCTAAAATTTGAAAAATACATCGTATATGTCAAAATATGAATATGATGAAAATGTTGAATTGTTAATTTCTCATCCAATCCCCAAAGTCTATCTTTACTTAATTTTATGAAGTTGTTAAAGTTTTTCAATTTATTGAATATCGAAAGCTTTACCATAATTTTTTTTTTCTTAGAAAAAAAATTGGGCTGTCAGCAAGTGAGAACTTATGTACGACGGTCGAAACTTTTCAACCCGCATTTTCAACACGTTGCAGGTCAAGTACGGGACAAGCCTAAACGGGCCGAACCGGATTGTATTGCTACCTTTAACCAAAATTGATGAAAATAAGAACCTAATTAAATAACGACAATGAGAACCAAATTGAATAAATATAACGAAAATAGGACCATATTTTAAAAAAAATATAAATAATAAGATAAACTATTTTCATTCTTTTAATTTTATGTTTGGCTGCTATAGTATGTGGGCATAGAGCAAAATTTGAGTTTGTAACATAAAAAAACATTTTTGAACTTATTGGACACAAAAATGAAAAAAATAAATAATTAAAAATTTGGATGAAAAATCTGTGGGTAGGTTTTATACCATGGTTGTAAAGAAAATCTAAAATATTTGAAAACATACACCTCTAGAAACGACCCAAATACTTTATCTTAATTCATTGACAATTGTCCATTTTCCAGGTTTTTTAGTAAGTTTATTTTCTTTTAAACATGGCCCAAGATCTGCACTGAGATCCAATAGGATTTTTGAAATTTTAAAAAAATATATTTAAGTTATTTTCTTTTCGTTTTTGTAAAAAATGGTTGAATTAGAGGTTATATTTTTAAAAAAAATATATAGATTTAGTATTGTATTTTTAATTATTTTAGGTGTTATATGAAAAAAATAAAAAAAATAAGTTATTTTATTTTATTTTTGAATTTGTTGAGTTAAAAATAGATATAGTATTGTGTATTAAGTTATTTTAGGTGTTATTTGAAAAAATAAAAAAATAAATGTTATTTTGTTTTCTTTTTAAATTTGTTGTGTTAAACATAGATATAGTATTATGTATTAAGTTATTTTAGGTGTTATTTGAAAAATTAAAAAAATAAATGTTATTTTATTTTCTTTTTGAATTTGTTGAGTTAAAAATAGATGTAGTATTATCTATTAAGTTATGTTATGTGTAATTTGAAAAGATAAATGTTATTTTATTTTCTTTTTCAATTTATTGAGTTAAAAGTAGATATAGTATTGTGTATTAAGTTATTTTAGGTGTTATTTGAAAAAATAAAAAATAAATGTTATTTTCTTTTCTTTTTGAATTTGTTGATTTAAAAATAGATATAGTATTGTGTATTAAGTTATTTTAGGTGTAATTTAAAAATATAAAAGTAAATATAATCCTTTTTTAAATTTGTTGAGTAATTGTTTTTTATAATAATGATTTTGGAAAAAAAAATTATGAATTATAATAGAAGTAACAAAAGTAAAAACAATTAATGTATAATGTTTGAGGTCTCCACCTTTCTACCAAGGCAGTCATTAAACCATGGTCAACCTTTAAATGTCTCAATTTTGCCATACTGCCAAACCCTGCATCCTGTAGTACAAACACAATACTTGGATGTGGTTCAGGCATGGAGTTATAGTAAGATGACAATGCTCCCTTCTGCGTCCTCAACAACCAAGTAACATACGTGATTATATAAAAACTTAGGTGTGTTAATAATAAATGAAGTTCACATACCCAAGAAAAAATGTATGCAGCCCTGTGCTCTTGTTGTCTCCATAGCAACATTTAGTTTATCTCTATCTAGGTTTGTGTCAATACCAACAATTTAAAACAACAAGTTTTAACCTTTATAGATGATGCAACACTTAAGCAGGGAAATGTTAGCTGTTGGATTATTGAAACAAATGTTATCCCTTAGATTGAGGTTGGTGCATTGTCATGTTAAGGGTGATTAACGTGAATATGCCTACCTGCAATTTGGGCACTCATTCATGTGTATAGATCTTTTCAGAATGATGGTGACTAAAGCTTGTATGATGGTGACTAAGCGGTGCATCAAACTAGTTTATTGGAAGTAGTCTTCATAAAAAAAACAAAAACATAACAACACTCATACAAATTTGGGGACCAATGTCCAAATATGTGGGGAGTTGGGTTAGGGTTTTTGTACACATTGTTCACAATTTGCAAATTATGAATGACCATGTTCTTTGTATCCAATATGGAAAAAAAGTAATTAGGGTCCTTATGAATAAAAACAAAGTCAATTGGTATCAGTCTTAACGGAAAAATATATGGCACCACCACTGACTCATATGTCGGGAGCCATGTGGAAATAAGTGGTAATTTGCGTTGGGTCTTTTCTAGAAATTGTGACAGTTTTGTAACTTATAGACAAGATGTTTTATGTAGACAATATAGATAAAAGATTACATTGAGTCCTTATGAACACCAAAATACTTCATTGGAGTCAGTATTGAAAAAATATGATACAAAAACTGTAACAAACATGTGGGGAGCAATGTGCAAATAAGTGGAAAGTTGCAATGGAGTTTTTGCCCACAAAACATGTACTTAGTAGTAAAAAAGGCTAAAAAATGAAGTCAAGATTTGGACCTTTTTGGATTTTATTTGTTGTCTTAATGATTTCATAGAAATCATATATAAACTCAATTCTATAGTATTTCATGCAATAAAGCCAATGACATAAGTTTGGAATACAAACAAAAAAAAATATTTAGGTTCAGATAAAGTGCCCACAAAACAGGTACATAGTAGTAAAAAAGGATGAAAAATAAAGTCAAAATCATGACTTTTTGGATTTCATTCGTTTTCTTATTGATTTGATAAAAATGTTATATAAACTCAATTCTATATTATTTCATGCAATAAAGCCAATGGCATAAGTTTCGGAGACGAAAAAAAATTATTTAGGTGCAGATAAATTGTCCACAAAATAGGTACTTAGTAGTAAAAAATGCTGAAAAATGAAGTCAAGATCATGACTTTTTGGATTTCATTTCTTGTCTTAATGATTTCATACAAATGATATATAAACTTAGTTCTATAGTATTTCATAAAGTCAATGGCATAACTTTCAGAGACTAAAAAAATTATTGAGGTGCATATAAAGTGCCCACATAACAAGTACTTAGTACTTAAAGAAAAGTTCAATTTAACACAAGAACGTTGTTACATTACACACATTGATCTCATTGATGGAAATTAACTAATAATCATAAATAAAAGAAAACAACTTATTTAAACTTCTCTCAACACATAAAGAACTAAGGTTTAATCATCAACATTATTGTCTGCAGTTGAGTTTGTTGCATCCAAATTGTCACCTTCATGAGGATGTAAGGTTATGGAAAGCTTCATTGGAAGATTATGTGGGAGTGGAAGGAAGAACTTAACCATGTCGCGGACATCGTCATCCGTAACAAGCTGAATTGTTTCATTTTGGTCCCATCGTCCTAACACAGGCTTGTGAAATCATACATCTTTTACCCTTCTTCCCTAACTGCAACAATGATAGCTTGCAATTTCTTCCTTCAACATCTGTAAATTCATAGTAGTCGACAAATAAAAACCACAATTTATGCGACCTTCATAGTTAAGAAAAATTAGAAAACTATTGTGAATGTTATTTTCGTAATGGATCAACATCCTTGTTTTGCTAATAGCCAACTATTATTGTGAACTGAAACGAAATAATAATTTGTAAGCGCCTTCGTTGACGTGGTAAACTTAAATAAAGCTTGATTGGCATTCATCGTGCATTGTGTATTTCAACTGTGGCCATCTACCTCCAGAAATCTATTTTCAATGAAACTATTAAAGTTGATGTCACATGATGGACAAGGCAAGCTAGTGTCTCCTTTGCATCAGTAAAGACAACCATGATCCACATCCATAGAGGTTTCGGGTTGTCCAAACTTATTCACATAATAATGGACAAGGCAAACAGAGATGGAAGGGATGGAGTTCCATTCGAATTATATGAAGAATACAACCAGACCCCACACTAGGAATTCCCAAACATATATGACCACAACAAAATGTTGCATGAAAACTTTGAGCACGATGTCGGTACACTGACCCAAGGAATGAGGTTCCAAACAAAGGAACAACTTCTAGATGCTTTAAACAAGTACCACATAACAAACCATTGCACCTACAAAACCATACACTCAAACACAACAAGATTGAGGGTGCAATGTGTACAACAAATGTGTCCTTGGAAATGTCAGACAATATTACATACAAGGGACCAAGTGTGGGAAATCAGAAAGATTGAATGTATGCACACACGTGCCACACAACTCATAACGCAAGACCACATGCACCTAGGCTCAAGAATAATTTCTTAACATGTAAGACAAATGGTGGAGTTAGACTCATCCACACCAATTACAACAATAATTTCTTCCATCCAGACCTCTATGGGGTATAACACAACCTACAGAAAGGCATGGTTGGTGAAACAGCAAGAAATTGAAGATGTGTATGAAAACTAGGAACATTCTTACAACTGATTGTCGTTCCTACTACAAGCTGTGCAAACTTATTTGTTTGGGTTTGTATACAAGTTGAAAACCAGTCCAATTACAAATGGGGAGGAGGTCCTAGAAAACCAACAACACTTTCGAAGAGTGTTCTGGACATTCAAACCATGCATTGATGGCTTCCCATTTTGCAAACCAATAGTGCAAGTGGACGAAACCTTTCCTTTACAGAAGGTATAGGGGCACCCTTCTAGTAACTGTTGCACAAGATGGGAGAAAAAACATTTCCCTATTGCATTTGCTATAGTAGAGGGTGAAACTGCCGAAGCTTAGTTTTTTTTCCTTAAAAACGTAAAGAGGCACATTACGCATCAACAAAAATTATGTTTAATGTCAGACAACCACAACTCAATCATTGTAGTATTCAACAGACCCAATAGTGGCTAAAGTGAAGGGAATTGCGTGTAGGTTTTTTGTATTCGACAATTGCATAAAATTTTACAAAAAGATTCAAGAATACAACTCTGAAAAAGGAACTCGTCAACATGGGTAGGCTATTATATGTAAAAATTTGTCTTTTTCATTTTTTTTGGCTGTTAATTATTCACCCCCATTATTAGAAAATAATTTGTTCTTAAAATTATATTTGCAGTGTACGCACTAACGGGACCATGCTGCAACTACTACTACAACATCATTAGAGAAGACAACCAAGAAGTAGCAACTTGGGTATACTAAATTCTAAGGGAGCAGTGGTGTCTTGCTTACGACAAAGGACGAAGGTGGAGTCACGTAACAACAAATCTGGCTAAAGCAATAAATTATGTCTTGAAGAAGACAAGGAATATGTCAGTTTCTTCCATATTATTAGCCACATACACCAAGTGCAACACATACTTCACTAAAAGAGGCAAGCAAATAACTGCAATGGTGAGTGTCGGTCATGCGTACTCTAAATATGCGACCAACTTCCTACAAGATGCGGACTCCAAGTGAAACACGCATCAGGTCGTTGAATTTGATAGAAATACCGCAAGATTCAGAGTGGAGGAGATGGTGAATCCCAGAGAAGTGCGTTGTGTAGGAAAATTTGTAGTCAGATTAGATGAAAGGTGGTGCGATTGTGGAAAGTTCCAAAAAATCCATATACCCTGTTCACATGTTATTGTAGCCTGCAAGCATACACATCACGACTTTAACATGTACATAAGTCCCCATTATAGGTTGCATTTCGTCATGAAAGTATATGACAATTTGTTTGGCGAGTTAAGACATGAAGAATATTGGCCATCATACCAATGACCATAGCTTTGGCCTCATCCTGCCACAAAAAGGAGCGAGAGGGGTCGTCCTAAATCAAATAGAATTAGGATTGAGATGGACATTAGGGAAGGAAGACAATCATGAAAGTGTGCTTATTGTAGAACTGAAGGATACACAAGAACTCATTGTCTTAACAACCTCGCACTTAGATGATCCACATCGAACCACTTACTTTTTGTTGAACTTTTAATTGTGTTCAATAAATTTATCCTTGATTGAATTCAATGGTATATCTTTTGTTATTATCTTCTATTGCTACTTATTTTACATAAACCAAAAACAAATGACAAAATTATTTAAAATACAATAATGAAATCGTTTTAAATTATTTTAGTTATTTCCTTTATTTTTAAATTATTTTTTACAAATTTGTAATGTTTATAATATACAATTTTTTAAAATTACCCAAAATTAAAAGAAAACTATAATTTCAATAATTATAAAAGAAACTCTTGAATTAAATTGACTTTTATATTTTCAAATTACACCTCAAAAAACTTACTACACAATACTAAATCTATTTTGAAATTAGGTTTTTAACTCAAGAAATTCAATGAAAGATTTAATTACATTTACTTTCAAATTTTTTCAAATAATATTTAAAATAACTAAATACACAATACTAAATTTTTTTTTAAATTTGAACTCAACAAATCCAAAAATAAATAAATAACATTTACTTTGATATATTTCAAAAATACGCCTAAAATAACATAAAATGCAATAAAAAATATATTTTTAATATATATTTTTAAGTAAAGAAATTATAAAAAAAATATTTTTTATCTCTAATTCAACAATTTTTTAAATTTATTTTTTAAAAAAATTCAAAAATTCAAAAATCCTAATTCTAATTTACTTCAAAAAGATGAGAAAAAAAATTAAAAACCCAATTCAGAATTCGGGTCTCTGGAGACCGGATTCTAACTAGGAAATAAAAAAAAATGACAATTGGAAGGTTGGAATTCGGTCCCTAGGAGCCGAATTCCCACCTAAAAACAAAAATTGTGCTATCACCGTAAGCACAATATTCTATACAGGTAAATAAATGAAGGAACCGTGCTACTGAGGAAAAAAATCATAATCTGACCTTAGAAGGATGAAAAATCATTATTAAGAGGTTTTATTTTCAAAAGGTTTGATTTTTATTATTTCTCCCTTTTTTTTAGTTTGATTTTAATCATTTTCTTATGTGTGAGCCAACCTGTGTCGATGTTGCTAGGTTTGTGTGTTCTTGGGATCTAGTGGTGGTTTTTTTCTCCTCTCTGTACCGACATTTCATTGGTATATTGTTGATAAGTACAAAATAGTTGGTGCTCACCAATATTTTGGAGACGGTTTTGTTGAAAGTTTTGATTTCAGAACTTACTAGATGTCGTGTGATAAACTAATTGTTGGGTGGTATGGAATTGTTTGAGAAAATGGTTTTTAAAACCAGAAAGTGGTGAGAGAACCAAACAAGATCATTATTTTCTTCTAAAAAGTGTTTTTTGCTACAAGTTTTAACATGAATTGACTTGAAATTATATGGGAACAGGTCTTCGCTGCTACTCATATGCTTGGAGAAGCATGGAAGAAATGGTTCTAGGGAACAAATGATGTTGTTATGCATTTTATTTGGGTTTTTGAGGTAAAAAACATATGATGTTGTATATTTCCTAAAAATACTATTTTGATATATGTAGTAGTGAATGTGGTTCTGCATGATCTTGCAGGATGCCAAGAATAAGAATGTGGAGCATATATTGATACTTCTTGGGGATCATCTTTACCGAATGGACTATATAGACTTTGTATAGGTATAAATGGTATAAATTTTCATCTAAAATTACAACTCATAACATTTATAGTTTTCTGAACCTAATAATGATTTTGATGGGGACTATGATTGCATAACACGTTGACATGAATGCTAATATCACAATTTCATGTGCTCCCGTGGATGACAGGTATCTTTACATGAAAATCTGCTTGATCTGATTTCTCACAATAAAGGAACTCCATCTTATTCACAAGAGCTAAACATTCACTGAAAATGATATCGTTTTTTGTTTTATCTTGAATTGAGTTTGGATTTGATTTGCGTTAATTGTCTTGTAGTCGAGCATTAGATTATAGACTGATGAAAATTGATAAAACTAGACGAATTGTATAGTTTGCAGAAAAACCTAAGGGATCATATCTAAAGGCTATGGTATACTGATAGTATCTTGATTCCAAAGTCTGAAACACATTTCTTTTACTTGAATAATTGATATAATTAATGCAACTTGTGAATAAAGTATGCTAACAGATTTATTTACATTGAATTGTATTTAACTGGTATGCAGGAAGACCTTGGAGTACAATCAGAAACAAAGTCAAAAAGGATTTTCCTTCTATTTAATTGACTGCATGGAAGGTATGGCAATGAAAACAACCCTCTTCCATTTAGTTAATGGGTTTGGATGTTATTTTTTTGAATTGCATGATAGCTATGATAGATATGCATTGCATTATAAATTATAAAAGGTTCCTCTGGAGTGATATGAAATCAATGAAATTATATTTTACTCTTAGAAGCATGTTTTGTTTTGACTTAATAAGGTCATAAGATAGGGTATATTTAAAGTGGAGACAATACTATTGAGTATGCCATCAATTATCATAATTTTGTAATTTGCAAGACCTACTAACTTAGCTAAAGTAAATGCAACCAAGTATAATGTAATGTTGTAATTTGTTTCTTTGTGTGTGCAGATTAAACTATATTTTCTAAATAGCCTCTCTATAAGTGTAATAGTTTCTTCCATCCTTTAAGTTTGATAAATCAATTATTGACATACATTCCATGAATTTCTTGATAATTAATAAGCCTCTGATTTACTTTGTTGCATCAAGGGAATTTTTATGAATTTGAAAGCAAGGTCTATTGCAATTAGGAATGCGTAGGACAAATTTCAGACTCTTAATTTATTTTTCTACTTGCTTCCAATGTAATGTGGGATGAAAATTTAAAACTGATGCAATATTATAAATTGCCCTAGAGGAAATGCCTGTTATTCAGTACTTCGAAGTGAAGATGTGCGAAGGCTCTAGGTAATTACTGATGTGCAAAGGCTCTAGGTGATTACTTAACTAAAAGGAATATCATAAGAATTTGTAGGTAGTTTATGTAAAAAGATGTTTTGCAAAGAATGTTGTTCTCTACAACTTGTATAGCTTTATGTTTTGATTTCTAATTTTGATGTTCCTTTGTAATGCAACTGATGATGTTGATACACAGATTGCGGCAAGATTGAAGTCTTATTGGTGTTTTCAGCATGGAGAATTCCAAAACAGATGAGCAACTGCTTCATATGTCTAAGCCATGGGACAATGTAGGTAAGTCATGGTATCAAAATATACTTTACATCCGCAATTGATTATGACGATGAGTTGATGCTTATTACTTATTTGTATATCTATGTATTTTTTCATTATCATTTTGACATGTAAATTTTGGTTGGATTTTAGTAAATAAATCTACAATTCATTGCCAATGTGTAGATGTGCTTGTGCTAGGATTGAGTCCCACAATGGAAAGATAGAATTATAGTGAGGTTTGTAAAGCTTTGGCCTTGAGTCATTTTAGAAGAAGGTGCCATTTGTCTTACTTTTGTTAGTTTTGAAATGGTGATTTAAGCGAAGAAGGGGGGTTTGAATTGGCTTTATAAAATTTTTTCAAAAGCTTAAACCTCTTTTTAATTGAATCAAACAGACTGGAAAGTTAGGATGTAAATACAGTAGACCAATACACTTTCAATCAATTAAAACATAAAATAGCATACTAATTTGTTCTTGAACTATGAAACAATCGATTAAAAAGACAAATCAGTCGGCTAAAATACTGGAGATTTATGTAGAATGCAGAATTCACAGATTTAACTCAAACAACAATCTTTTACATACAAGACTTGTTCCAATAAATGTTTTTAACAAGTATACAGCCTCAGATTACACAAGAACGCATTAAATCAAACCAAAGAACAAATTTCTTGGTTTTCTTGATTTTTTAAAGAGATTCAAAGTGAGTGAGATGAGGGAGAGAGAATTGCACAGTTATTTTTATACTGGTTGACTCAATCATAAAGCTACATCCAATTTACCAGTACAACCTAAGCTTGGTTTCCACTATATTAAAAAGTTTTATAAATCACACACCAAGATTACACTTTTGAACCAAGAAACACACAAGATTTTTGACTCACACAAAAATCTAGACACACACCTTGCAAGAATCACACTTACAGACCTGAAATCACATCAGGCAAACCAACCAGAGGCACAATAACATCCAAACCTACTGGTGGTTGTCCCTAGCCAACCATACATGTGTTCTTTAAGCTACTCACAAGCCAAAGTGCCTCCAAGATCAACCAAGATCTTCAAATCATGAGTTGTAGCTGTGTATTGCAAAGGGAGAGAGTTTTCCATAGAAGAATGACAAAGTTTCATGTTCAAAACCTCAGATTCGCACCTCTGCTCGCGAAAACACAACTTATATAGTCTGGTTTAAGTGAAAACACTCGATTGAATTTTCCGTACAATTAGCTGATTTCACTTGACTTAAGTGAAATCAGTCGATTGAAAAATATTTCAACTGACTAAATGCATTCATACTAAAAACTATATACAGCAAGCCTTTTAACCTGTTAAAACTCATTTTAACAGATTAAAAGGGACACACTAAGGCACACAAGACATCTAACTTATGTCATATAGCATACCAACATGATATAACACTAAAACATTACATTTAACATGTTATTTTCAGATTTAACACACTAAAACTTAATCTTCAAGTGGATCTTCATCAATTTTCATCAAACACCTATAATCTTAAAGCACATGGCTTTATCAATTCTTTGTTTCAAGCTTACTTGTGCCAACAATCTCCCTCTGAATTGATGAAGCCAACATCCTCGAGTTGAATTGATGAGCATGATCCATAAAGAAACCTGAAAAAGCTTTTGCATGCAAGATACCAATATGGCAAACATACAACCAAGCAAAAGCACACAAGCATACATACATATCACATATGCATATGCTCTCCCTATCATTAATAATATGATTTAACTTCAGAGTTTAGATTAAGTTTGCAGTATTATATGATTCTAGCATATTTATTTCAGGTTTTCCAATTTTAACACAATTTTACTCATTTTTCTCCCCCTGTGGATTCATCAAATGAAAGTAAATGCATAGATCATTTTGGAAAGATGAAATTTTCATTAAAACAGTAACATAGGATGGTATCGGGGCAACTGATATGCAATACAAGCAGAGCAAAATAAAAACAGAATGAAAAGTACATCATGAAGCTAAGACTGATATAATCAGTCGATTAAAATGGGAAAACAGCCAATTAAAAAACTGGAACAGACAAACAAACACACAAATTACAACACAAAAATGCAATGCATGACCAATGAGCCATCCCCTTCACTCATTCCTAGGGTTGTCTCTGTTGTAGACATATAAGAGGAGGTCATGAACATTGTGGAGTTGGTCATCCAAGTCTTGGAACTTTGTTGTGCAGTATGCATGACGTGTATTTTGTCATGTTGAGATCTTGAAGCTGGTTGAGAACCATTCTCTCAAACTGGGAGTATGGAGGTCTAGTATTCTGAGGAGGGTTATATAGCTCACTTGCCATGGGATGTGGTTCATCTTCCCCTTGGTTTCCTCCACTAGTTCCCGCTTCATGGTTATTGGCTCCAACTTCAATATTTGCACCATGATCTCCTTTAACCAGCCAAGTGTTTCCTATATTGGTGAATCCCATCTTGTGCATATTCAGTGTTGAAACATGATTTAGAAGACCAATAGACTCATTAAGCTTTCCTTCCACATCCACACCAAAATGCTCAATGAATTTGGAGATGAGTACCACATATGGAAGCTTGAAATCCATGAGCCTCTTTACCTTCATCATGTGGTCACGGATGGTGCATGTCTAGTCCATCATTAAACCATTTTAAATGCAGTACATCACCAAAAGATCACCTTCATTCAAGGTTGCATGATTGCTCCCCTTAGGCATGATGATCTTGGTCACCACCACAGCTAGCAACCTTTCCTCCACACGAAGCCTTCCCACATGGAAATTTCTAGTTTTCTCACCTTGATTACGCACACATTAGTTGAAGTATTGCACTTTGTTGAATTCATCCACTGCACTAGTTTCATCCTTATGAACTTGCACACCTCTTTGCCTTAGGCCAGCCTTATCCTTCCATGTTTGCCTAGTGATTTCCATCTCCATACCTTTTACACTTGTTTTGCGAATGCCATTACTGAACTTGAGGTTGACATAAAACACCTTCACCAAATTCGGATACACCTTACCCGAAAGCTCAAGGAATGTCTTCCATTTTTTAACTTTGAGATGTTGCTCAAGGTTGCCAAAGTTCTCTACCCTCAACCATGACATATGAATCATCTTAGGAAGAATTATTTGCTTCCAATTAATCTCAATCAAGAAGGTCTGAATTTTGTCTTCATGGCCTTTAAACCATACTTCAAGCCTTCCATTATTCAAGGCATTGAGAGAGGATGGAGTAGGTGGGGTGGAGCTTTCATCATCTGAGGGGGTTGTTCGTTGTCTTCTAGGCATGGTGAATTGTAGGTTTGGGTCTTACTAGCATATGAGAATGCCAATGCATGGTGCTTATGCAAGTATTTGTAGAATCAGCATGTTGATTTTCAAAATCAGTCAATTAAATTGTCCAGATTTCCTGGTTTCAATGTAGTACAGGAAATCACAATCAATTAAATGTGAGGGAATCTATATCAGAGTATGCAGTGATGTGTTTCCCATGCATTTTATGAACAATCCACTCACAAACAATTCATATCTAATGCATTACATTGGAAATCATGTAATTAAAGCACTTTATCGTCAATGCAATCTGAAAAGTTGATTTTAGCTTATGCAATAGTTGTTACATGTTGTTACTGCAGTCCAAAACAGTAATGTGATGGATACTTTGACTGAGTGAATCAATTAAAATCAACTCAAGAAAATCCACATCAGCATTAGTGATTTTAACATAGATATATAGTCGACTAAAACTATACCAGAAAACTGATTTTTGGTGTAGTGGCAGTTTTAAGTGAAATCTATGTGTTGATTTTGCAATTTTAGCTGACTAAAAATTTCATATCACACGAAATTTACACCAGACCAATTCACATGAAATATATGTGTTGTTTTGTGAGATTTAACAGATTGAACCAGTTCTAGAACACAAATTATGCAGATTTTGACATTTTAAGTTAAATCTATGTGTTGAATTTGCAAATTTAGTTGACTGAAATTGTGGCAGTTTTCAAGTTATGCAGATTTTACCACTTTAAATGCAGCACACACATGATCTAATAAGATTAACAAGCCAAACAAATATCAACATACATTCTTCATGTCAAGAATACCTAATTCAGTTCTAAGCTTATTAAATCTATCACGTGGAAGTGGTTTAATGAATAAATACACCAATTGATTTTCAGTTTTCACAAACATGATTTCAATATCACCTTTTTAAATATGATCTCTTATGAAATGATGCTTGATTTCAATGTGTTTAGTTTTAGAATGCTGAATTGGATTCTTAGTTAGGTTGATTGCACTTATAATATAACAATAAAGAGGTACATTTTCTAGCTTTACACCATAATCCATAAGTTCATGCTTCAACCATATGCTTTGAGCACATACATGTCCAGTTGTTATGTACTCAGTCTCAGCTGTAGAGAGTGCTACACATGCTTGCTTCTTGCTATTCCATGAGATTCGTCTTGATCCAAGTAGATGGCATGTGCTTCAGTTCTGGAAAGTATCACATAAGCTTGCTTTTTGCTATTCCATGAGATTAGACTTGATCCAAGCAAATGGCAAGTACCACTTGTGCTTTTCCTATCCAATTTGCACCCTACATAGTCAGAATGTGAAAAACCACTAAGAACAATCTTAGATTCATTAGGATACCATAATCCAAAATTAGTTGTCCCTTTTAGATACTTGAGAATCCTTTTTGCAGCTTTGAAGTGCGATTCCTTTGGATTGGATTGAAACCTTGCACACAAGCAAACACCAAATTGTATATCCAGCCTACTAGCAGTTAGATATAGCAAGGAACCAATTAACCCTCTATATTTGGTTGAATCAACTTGTTGTCCAGCTTCATCTGCATCCATAAGGCAGTTTGTAGCAATTGGATTGGTAGCCTCTTTAAAATCCTCCATTTTGAAATTTTTCAATAGGTCAAAACAATATTTTGACGCTTAAAAATGTCCCATGCCTGAGTTGCTTCACTTGCAGCCCAAGGAAGTAGGTTAGCTCACCCATCATAGACATCTCAAATTCTCCCTGCATAGCTGCAAAAAACTCTTCACACATGGAGTTATTATTTGATCAAAAGATTATATCATCTATATATACTTGAACAAGTATTACATCACTTGCATGCTTTCTAATGAAAAGTGTTTTATCACTTGCATCACTTGCATGCTTCCTCTTGATTATAACCTTCAACAACTAGCCTAGCCTTATTCCTAACAATGTTACCATTTTCATCCATTTTATTCCTAAACATCCATTTTGTACCTATCACATTCATTGCATCAGTTTTAGGAACAAGAGACCACACATCATTCCTAATGAATTGATTAAGTTCATCTTGCATAGCAACAACCCAATTACTATCACATAATGCATCATTCACATTCATAGGTTCAATTTGAGAAACAAATGCAACATGTTGAAAGAATACAAGTTTACGTCAAGTGGATACTCCCTATTCTATGTCACTAATTATGTTATCCTTTGAAAATCCCCTGGGTTAAATCCAATCCTTGGGTAAGTTGTTGTCTGCATCTATTTCAGCAGACTGAATTTCCTTTTCCGCTGGCTGATTTCCTGCAGTAAATTCCAATTCTGTAGCAGTTTGCTTTTCCTGCAATATATCTTCTTCATCTGCAATCTTAGGCACTTGATCTTGCAACTTTGGGTTAGTTTCATGAAATACAACATGCATAAACTCTTCAACAATCATTAATCTCTTATTATAGACTCTATATGCATGACTTTATATAGCATAGCCTAGAAAAAGACCTTCATCCGCTTTTGCATCAAATTTGCCAAGAATTTATTTGCTATTGTTTAAGATGAAACACTTACATCCAAATACTTTTAGGTGACTTAAAACAAGCCTCTTCCCTTTGAAAAGTTCATAGGGTGTTTTCTTCAAAATTGACCTAATCAACACTTTATTTAAAACATAGCAAGCAGTGTTGACTGTATTAGCCCAAAAATACTTAGGTAGTGAATTTTCATTTAACATAGTTCTAGCTAGTTCCTCAAGTGACCTATTTTTCCTTTAAACAACACCATTTTGTTGTGGGGTTCTCGGTGCATAAAAATTATGCTTAATGCCATGCTTTTCATGAAAGTGTTCAAACATTTCATTTTGAAATTCCCTACCATGGTCACTTCGAACAAACACTATCTTGGAACTCTTTTCATTTTCTATCATCTTGGCAAGTCTTTTAAAAGCATGAAAAATGTCGTTTTTGGTAGCTAAGAACAAAGTCAATGTGTACCTAGAGAAATCATCAACTATGACTAATGCACAAAGATTGCCACCAAGGCTCATGGTTCAAGATGGACCAAATAGATCCATGTGAAGCATCTCTAAAGGTCTTTCAGTTGAAACAACATTTTTGGATTTAAAAGAGACCTTGGTCTGTTTTCCTTTTTAACATCCTTCATACACTCTATCCTTCTCAAACTTGAGTTTTTGTAGTCCTTCAACCAACTATTTTCTATTCAATCGATTGAAATGTTGCATGTGTATGTGACAAAGTCTCCTATGCCATAACCAAGTGTCATTCTCTTTTGTAAGCAAATAATGGATGTTAAATGATGCATGATGCAGATCAAGTAGATATATATTGTTGACTATTTTTCCTATCAAAACAATACTACTATATGCATCATATATAAAGCAATTATTTGGTCCAAACATGACTTTAAAGCCTTTGCCACATAATTGACTTATACTTATTAAATTATGTTTCAGCCCCTCTACCAGTAGCACAGTCTTGATGTTGAAAGAGGATCCATTGCCTATGACTCCATTTGCAAGGATTCTTCCTTTGTTGTTGTCTCCATAGGTTACAAACCCTTCATCTTTCAACTCTAACTTTGCAAATTTGGTCTTATCTTCTGTCATATGCCTTGAGCAACCACTATATAGGTACCATAGATCCTTCTTTTCCTGTTTTATGACCTGCAAAACAACATAGTATTACATGGTACCCTTTGATAGTTTGGGTCCAACATGGTTATGCCTTTCTAGATCCTTTTGGGATCCCTTTCATAAATCCCTTAGGTACGTCATACTTTCTGGCATAGCAATTCTTAAGAACATGACCTTTCTTCATACAATAGTTGCAGAAAATAAATGGCATAGCATTTGACTCACTATTGGAAAAGAAATTAGAGAATTTCTTGGCTTTCTTTTCATTGATAGGTGTATAACCAAGTCCATCCTTCCCAAAAACACGATTTTGAGAGCCAAGAATAGCTTCCAGGTTTGCTTTTCCTCTTGTGAACTTTGCACAAGTTTTCAAAAGATATTTCACTTTATTTTTCAAAGTAGTGCAGTTTTCACAAGGTTTTATAGCTAGCTGTTTTTCAGAACAATTGACTAAATTACTGTAAATCATTTCCAAATGTTCGAAATCAATTTTTAAGTCGATTGTTTCTGATTCTAGTTAGCTAACTCTGTTTTCTAGCTAGTTATTTAATCCTTTTAGCCGATTGTTCATGACAACAATTTTTTTGTCTCACTATGCAACTCTTCAAAGTCATGCAACAATTGGTAATAGTCATTTTTATCTTTAGATGACAAGGAACTCACTTGGCTTGATGAGGATGATTCATATCTGGAAATGAGGCATATATTTGCTTCCTAACTTCCTTCTTGATATGAAGTGCTTCTTGAATCATCATTGTCCTCCCAAGCTATGTAGGCACGTCTTTCCTTAGCCTTTTTCTCCTTTTTCCTATCACCAACCTTCTCCTTCTCTTTGTTAACATTAGGACATTCAATCTTAATATGTCTTTGCTTTCCAAAATTATAACATGAGAATTTAGAAAA
>Ga0209389_1000310_pt1 | contig 30234 bp, 18 predicted proteins | sample CowpearedBW_FD_187526 | JGI IMG/M metagenome (GOLD analysis project Ga0209389, IMG submission 187526) | Root nodule microbial communities of legume samples collected from California, USA - Cow pea red BW (SPAdes) (version 2) | ecosystem: Host-associated > Plants > Roots > Nodule | place: USA... | reverse complement strand
TAGCTTCATTCATTTTCCGTGAGCATCTAGCGATTTAACCTTCTCAGGTCGCTCGTCCAGACGCCCACGCTTATCGGCTGTAAATTCTTAAAGAACATCGAAGCAGCTTTCGCCTTGCTTCGTCGCGCCGCTGATTTGTCGTCGGCGGCGAAGAGATGGGACTATAAACGAGTTCATTCGAACTTGTCAAGCATCTTTTGCATTCATTTTTCATGACGCGGTTGATGCTTCCCAGCCTCAGAGATCAGAGCTCGCACGAAGCGCTGATCTCTGCAAGCAGAGAAAGGAACGCCCAGTCATCGCGACTGGGCGCTTCCAAATATTAGCCTGACGATGACCTACTTTCACACGGGAATCCGCACTATCATCGGCGCTGAGTCGTTTCACGGTCCTGTTCGGGATGGGAAGGGGTGGGACCGACTCGCTATGGTCATCAGGCTTGACTGGTTGGCTTGTTGCCGGGGGCAACAAACCCAATTCGGTAGAGTTCGAATCAGCTTGTTTGATTGCGTCTTCAGGCTTGAAGAACGGTTTTGATCGATGTTGTTTCGATCTGCGTGACACCTGTCTTTGAAGTCGATCTGGACTATCAAAGTTATAGGGTCAAGCCGCACGGGCAATTAGTACTGGTTAGCTTAACGCATTACTGCGCTTCCACACCCAGCCTATCAACGTCCTGGTCTTGAACGACCCTTCAGGGGGCTCTAGGCCCCGGCAAGACTCATCTTGAGACGAGTTTCCCGCTTAGATGCTTTCAGCGGTTATCTCTTCCGCACTTAGCTACTCGGCGATGCCACTGGCGTGACAACCGATACACCAGAGGTGCGTCCACTCCGGTCCTCTCGTACTAGGAGCAGGCTCTCTCAATCTTGCAGCGCCCACGGAAGATAGGGACCAAACTGTCTCACGACGTTTTAAACCCAGCTCACGTACCTCTTTAAATGGCGAACAGCCATACCCTTGGGACCGGCTACAGCCCCAGGATGAGATGAGCCGACATCGAGGTGCCAAACACCGCCGTCGATATGAACTCTTGGGCGGTATCAGCCTGTTATCCCCAGAGTACCTTTTATCCGTTGAGCGATGGCCCTTCCATACAGAACCACCGGATCACTTTGTCCTACTTTCGTACCTGCTCGACTTGTCAGTCTCGCAGTCAAGCACGCTTATGCCAATGCACTATCAACACGATTTCCGACCGTATTTAGCGTACCTTCGAACTCCTCCGTTACACTTTGGGAGGAGACCGCCCCAGTCAAACTGCCCACCATACACTGTCCCCAACCCGGATAACGGGCCAAGGTTAGAACCTCAAACACACCAGGGTGGTATTTCAACGTCGGCTCCACCTGATCTAGCGACCAGGTTTCAAAGCCTCCCACCTATCCTACACAGATCTGTTCAAAGTCCAATGTAAAGCTACAGTAAAGGTTCATGGGGTCTTTCCGTCTTTCCGCGGGGAGATTGCATCATCACAAACATTTCAACTTCGCTGAGTCTCTGGAGGAGACAGTGTGGCCATCGTTACGCCATTCGTGCAGGTCGGAACTTACCCGACAAGGAATTTCGCTACCTTAGGACCGTTATAGTTACGGCCGCCGTTTACTGGGACTTCAGTCAAGAGCTTGCACCCCATCATTTAATCTTCCAGCACCGGGCAGGCGTCACACCCTATACGTCGACTTTCGTCTTTGCAGAGTGCTGTGTTTTTAATAAACAGTCGCAGCCACCGATTATCTGCGGCCTCATTGGGCTCCACCCGCGGGGGCTTCACCTACTAAAGGCACACCTTCTTCCGAAGTTACGGTGTCAATTTGCCGAGTTCCTTCTCCAGAGTTCTCTCAAGCGCCTTAGAATACTCATCTCGCGCACCAGTGTCGGTTTGCGGTACGGTCGTCAATAGCTGAAGCTTAGTGGCTTTTCTTGGAAGCAGGGTATCACTCACTTCGTCTGCAAGCAGACTCGTTATCACACCTCAGCTAAGCTCTCCGGATTTGCCTAAAGAGCACGCCTACATGCTTGAACCAGGATATCCAACACCTGGCTGAGCTAACCTTCTCCGTCCCCACATCGCACTATTGATCGGTACAGGAATATTGACCTGTTTCCCATCAGCTACGCATCTCTGCCTCGCCTTAGGGGCCGACTCACCCTACGCCGATGAACGTTGCGTAGGAAACCTTGCGCTTACGGCGAGGGGGCTTTTCACCCCCTTTAACGCTACTCATGTCAGCATTCGCACTTCTGATACCTCCAGCAGGCCTCACGACCCACCTTCACAGGCGTACAGAACGCTCTCCTACCACGCACAGTAAACTGTGCATCCGCAGCTTCGGTAACTGGCTTAGCCCCGTTACATCTTCCGCGCAGGACGACTCGATCAGTGAGCTATTACGCTTTCTTTAAATGATGGCTGCTTCTAAGCCAACATCCTGACTGTTTTAGCCTTCCCACTTCGTTTCCCACTTAGCCAATTTTAGGGACCTTAGCTGGCGGTCTGGGTTGTTTCCCTCTTGAGTCCGGACGTTAGCACCCGGTGCTCTGTCTCCCAAGCTGTACTCTTCGGTATTCGGAGTTTGCATAGGTTTGGTAAGTCGCCATGACCCCCTAGCCTAAACAGTGCTCTACCCCCGAAGGTAATACTTGAGGCACTACCTAAATAGTTTTCGGAGAGAACCAGCTATCTCCAGGTTTGTTTAGCCTTTCACCCCTATCCACAGCTCATCCGCTAGTTTTGCAACACTAGTCGGTTCGGACCTCCAGCACCTGTTACGGTACCTTCATCCTGGCCATGGATAGATCACCTGGTTTCGGGTCTACACCCAGCGACTGAATCGCCCTATTCGGACTCGATTTCTCTACGGCTACCCTATTCGGTTAACCTCGCCACTGAATGTAAGTCGCTGACCCATTATACAAAAGGTACGCAGTCACCCTTGCGGGCTCCTACTTTTTGTATGCATGCGGTTTCAGGATCTATTTCACTCCCCTCCCGGGGTTCTTTTCGCCTTTCCCTCACGGTACTTGTTCGCTATCGGTCGATTACGAGTATTTAGCCTTGGAGGATGGTCCCCCCATATTCAGACAGGATTTCACGTGTCCCGCCCTACTCTATTCGTGCCTAGTTCCACAATCGACATTTCTCATACGGGGCTATCACCCGCTATGGCCGGACTTTCCATTCCGTTCTGATATGCCAACTGCTAAAACACGAGGGCTACTCCGATTTCGCTCGCCACTACTTTCGGAATCTCGGTTGATGTCTTTTCCTCGAGCTACTGAGATGTTTCAGTTCGCCCGGTTCGCCTCGCACACCTATGTATTCAGTGTGCGATACCTCTAAACGAGGTGGGTTTCCCCATTCGGAAATCTCCGGATCAAAGCTTATTTGCCAGCTCCCCGAAGCTTATCGCAGGCTATCACGTCCTTCTTCGCCTGTAATCGCCAAGGCATCCACCACATGCACTTAGTCACTTGACCCTATAACTTTGACATCCTCAGATGCCGTCAAGGACAGATGCTCGACAACTCGAGCATTCATTGAGTATCACGCGTTCGCCGTTCTTCAATTTCTTCTCTGAATTGCTTCAGAATTGAAGTTTGTTGACGCAATCAAATGTCGCTGGCGGCACGGTGCCATGCGCCCCTTTACGAGCGCCAGCTTTCCGCCAGCAACGCTGATTCGACTCTACGAATTGTTAAAGAACAACAGCCGACTTCAAAAGTCGAGACTGGCAAACCACAGCAGCGCATCGCCGCTGTGGTTTGCCAACCAGGGGTGTGAATTGGTGGAGGATGACGGGATCGAACCGACGACCCCCTGCTTGCAAAGCAGGTGCTCTCCCAGCTGAGCTAATCCCCCAAGATCTTGTCGATCCCCGTGGTGGGTCTGGCTGGATTCGAACCAGCGACCCCCGCCTTATCAAGACGGTGCTCTAACCGACTGAGCTACAGACCCACGCATTGCTTGCCTGAGTCCGCCGCGCCAACCAGCAAGGCCAGCTCGCCAGGCTCACGCGTTATTCACTCTTCTGTTGTGTACTACAGCCGATAAGTGTGGGCGCGCTGAACTTGCTTTGTGGACTCGACTCGTTCGGGCTGCCTGAGCAACCTGACGGTCTCGTCATTCTCTAGAAAGGAGGTGATCCAGCCGCACCTTCCGATACGGCTACCTTGTTACGACTTCACCCCAGTCACGAACCCTGCCGTGGTAATCGCCCTCCTTGCGGTTAGGCTAACTACTTCTGGCAGAACCCGCTCCCATGGTGTGACGGGCGGTGTGTACAAGACCCGGGAACGTATTCACCGCGGCAAGCTGATCCGCGATTACTAGCGATTCCGACTTCACGCAGTCGAGTTGCAGACTGCGATCCGGACTACGACCGGGTTTCTGGGATTAGCTCCCCCTCGCGGGTTGGCAGCCCTCTGTCCCGGCCATTGTATGACGTGTGTAGCCCTACCCATAAGGGCCATGATGACCTGACGTCATCCCCACCTTCCTCCGGTTTGTCACCGGCAGTCTCATTAGAGTGCCCTTTCGTAGCAACTAATGACAAGGGTTGCGCTCGTTGCGGGACTTAACCCAACATCTCACGACACGAGCTGACGACGGCCATGCAGCACCTGTGTCCAGGTTCTCTTTCGAGCACTCCCACATCTCTGCAGGATTCCTGGCATGTCAAGGGTAGGTAAGGTTTTTCGCGTTGCATCGAATTAAACCACATCATCCACCGCTTGTGCGGGTCCCCGTCAATTCCTTTGAGTTTCAACCTTGCGGCCGTACTCCCCAGGCGGTCAACTTCACGCGTTAGCTACGTTACTGAGAAGAAACCCTCCCAACAACCAGTTGACATCGTTTAGGGCGTGGACTACCAGGGTATCTAATCCTGTTTGCTCCCCACGCTTTCGTGCATGAGCGTCAGTACAGGCCCAGGGGATTGCCTTCGCCATCGGTGTTCCTCCGCATATCTACGCATTTCACTGCTACACGCGGAATTCCATCCCCCTCTGCCGTACTCTAGCCATGCAGTCACAAATGCAGTTCCCAGGTTGAGCCCGGGGATTTCACATCTGTCTTGCATAACCGCCTGCGCACGCTTTACGCCCAGTAATTCCGATTAACGCTTGCACCCTACGTATTACCGCGGCTGCTGGCACGTAGTTAGCCGGTGCTTATTCTTCAGGTACCGTCATGAACCCCCGGTATTAGCAGGAGTCTTTTCTTCCCTGACAAAAGCGGTTTACAACCCGAAGGCCTTCTTCCCGCACGCGGCATGGCTGGATCAGGCTTGCGCCCATTGTCCAAAATTCCCCACTGCTGCCTCCCGTAGGAGTCTGGGCCGTGTCTCAGTCCCAGTGTGGCTGGTCGTCCTCTCAGACCAGCTACAGATCGTCGGCTTGGTGAGCCTTTACCCCACCAACTACCTAATCTGATATCGGCCGCTCCAATCGCGCGAGGTCTTGCGATCCCCCGCTTTCACCCTCAGGTCTTATGCGGTATTAGCTGCTCTTTCGAGCAGTTATCCCCCACAACTGGGCACGTTCCGATACATTACTCACCCGTTCGCCACTCGTCGCCAGGTTGCCCCGCGTTACCGTTCGACTTGCATGTGTAAGGCATGCCGCCAGCGTTCAATCTGAGCCAGGATCAAACTCTACAGTTCGATCTTGAATTCTCAACGGAATCGAACAAAGACTACTTTCATAGCTTCATTCATTTTCCGTGAGCATCTAGCGATTTAACCTTCTCAGGTCGCTCGTCCAGACGCCCACGCTTATCGGCTGTAAATTCTTAAAGAACATCGAAGCAGCTTTCGCCTTGCTTCGTCGCGTCGCTGATTTGTCGTCAGCAGCGCAGAAGCGAGATTATGAACGATTCTTTTTGAATCCGTCAAGCAGTCAGCGAAAAATATTTTGATCGTCGACTGCGAGAATCTCGCCCGCTGATTGAATATTGAACTGCTTCAATATTCAATCAGCGCCTCGGCATACCCTCCGAGGCCGCTGCTCAAAACGTTGTCGTGAGCAGCGAAGACCGAGAGTCTAGCACGATATTTTTTGACCGCGCAACTCCCGTCATGCGAGCGTCATTTGGGCATGCGCTGATCGGCGAATGCCAAGGGGAGCGCGGGGCTCGGGCCCGAGGCACAAGCGCGCTCCTCAGTGCAGACGAGACTGCGGCGCCAGCGCCTCCAGGGCCGCCTTGTAGGGCTCGTCGCTTTCCAGGATGCGCGGCAGCGCCGCTGCCAGTCGGGGCACGTCGGCCCGCAGCACCCGCTGCTTGACCGATGGGATCTGCGACGGATGCATGGAGAAGCAGGTCAGCCCCATCGCGAGGAGCAGGTCGGTGAACACGGCGTCGCCGGCCATCTCCCCGCAGACGCTCACTTCCTTGCCGGCCGCGCGCGCCTGCGCGATCGAGCTGGCCAGCAGGTGCAGCACCGCCGGATGCCACGGGTCATACAGATGGGCGACCGCCTCGTCGGCGCGATCGATCGCCAACGTATATTGGATGAGGTCGTTGGTGCCAATGGACACGAAGTCCACATGCTTGAGCAGTTGGGGCAGCATGATCGCCGCCGCCGGCACCTCCACCATCACCCCCAGCTCGACGTCGCCATAGGCTTGCCCGACCTCGTCCAGCTGCGCCTTCACCCGCTTGATGGTGTCCTGGACCTGACGAATCTCCCCCAGATGGGCGACCATCGGGACGAGCAACTTGACCTTGCCGAAGGCGCTGGCCCGATAGATGGCGCGGAGTTGCTGACGGAACATGCTCGGCTCCGCCAGACTCCAACGAATCGCCCGTAGCCCCATGGCCGGATTGAGCACATGCTCATGGCGCAATTCATTGACCGACATGCGGTCGAGCGGCTTGTCCGCGCCAATGTCCACCGTCCGGATCGTCACAGGCAGGCCTCCCATGGCCTCGACCGCGCTCTTGTAGGCGGCGAACTGTTCTTCCTCGCTCGGCAGATCGCCATCGCGGTTCATGAACAGGAACTCGCTGCGGAACAGCCCGACCCCAGTGGCACCGGAGGCCAGCGCGGCCACCGTGTCGCCCGGCAGCTCGATGTTGGCGTGCAGCTCGATGCGCTGGCCGTCCAGCGTGATCGCCGGCGTATGGCGCAGGCGCGCCAGCCGCGCGTGCTCAAGCTCCGCTTGCCGCTGCCGGAAGCGGTATTCCTCCAGCACGATCGGCGACGGATTGACGATCACTGTCCCGGCATCGCCGTCAATGATCACCCAGTCGTCCTGACGAATCAGCCGCGAAGCCTCCCGGGTGCCCACCACGGCGGGGATCGCCATGCTGCGCGCCACGATCGCGGTGTGCGAGGTCTTCCCTCCGATGTCGGTGATGAAGCCCTGGAAGACGCTGCGCTTGAACTGGATCATGTCGGCTGGCGCGATGTCCGCGGCGACCAGCAGCAAGGGGTCCTCGCCCGCGAAGTCGCGCGCCACGACCGCCGCCGCGCCGCTGGGCGAGTCGTCCTGCTCGGCCGCGAGCGCAGCCAGCACGCGCTCCACCACCTGCTCCAGGTCGGCCTTGCGCTCGCGCAGGTAGTCGTCCTCCATTTCGTCGAACTGACGCGCCAGCACTTCCAGTTGAGCGGACAACGCCCATTCAGCGTTGTAGTGCCGGTCGACGATCCAGTCGCGGGCCGCGTCCACCAGCGCCTCGTCATTCAGCAGCAGCAGATGCACATCCAGCAGGGCGTCGAGTTCATGCGGCGCGTCCTCGGGCAGCTCGGCCTTCAGGGCCTGCAGCTCCCGCGTGACCGCATCGCGGCCCCGGACCAGCCGGGCGAACTCCTGCTCCGCGTCGGCGGCGCCGATGAAGTAATGCGCGACGTCGACGCGGCTGGACGCGACCAGCACCGCTCGGCCGATCGCCACGCCGCGAGAAACGGGAATGCCGAAGACCTGAAAGCTCATGCGCCGACTGTAGCAGCGGGTTCCCATGTCCCCGTGGCGCGAAGGTGAACTGCATGAAAACCTATGCTGGGCCCGCGTCAACCGTCATCCTTCGCCACCGTGACGACGCCACGACTGTCATGGTTCGTTCACTTTCAGGTCACTGACGCGTCACCCCGCCCGCTCAGCATCGCGGGCATCACTTGAGCGAGGCTCTGTCATGAGGGATCTGCCGCTGCCCACCCTGCCCTTCTCGGATCTGCGCCCCGCCGAGGCGCCCCGGAGGTCACTTCCAGCCAGGCCGCAAGACGTCGCTGTCGACGCTGCGCGCACTCGCTTCCACGTGGGTTGGGCGCGCACGGAAGACGAAGTCCGCCAGGCCCAGCGCCTGAGGTATCAAGTCTTCGTCGACGAGATGGGCGCCCGGCTGAGCGTGCCGGCAGGCGCGCCCGCCGGGCACGATGTCGACATCTTCGACCCCTTCTGCGAACACCTGCTGGTGCGCATGCTCGACGAGCGCAACCAGCCCGGAGCGGTCATCGGCACCTACCGCGTGCTGACGCCCGAAGCCGCCCGCCGCGCCGGCGGCCTGTACAGCGAGACCGAATTCGACCTCACCCGGTTGCGCTCGCTGCGCCCCCGCATGGTCGAGCTGGGCCGCTCCTGCGTGCATGCGGACCATCGCCATGGCGGCGCCATCATGGCGCTGTGGGGCGCGCTGGCCGAGTTCATGGTCCGCAACGACCTGGACACGATGATCGGCTGCGCCAGCATCAGCATGCGCGACGGCGGCCACTACGCGGCCAGCCTGTGGCGGCAGCTTGAAGGCAGCCACATGGCCGATATCGAATGGCAGGTGCGGCCGCGGCTGCCATTGCCCGTCGACGAACTCCGGCAAGACCTCGCCGTCGATCCGCCTCCGCTCATCAAGGGCTATCTGCGCTGCGGCGCGCGCATCCTCGGGCGCCCTGCCTGGGATCCCGACTTCAATACCGCCGACCTGCCGATGATCATGCGCATCGCGGATCTGCCGGCGCGGTATCGGAAACACTTCCTGGGGCGCTGAACCGCGCCGGCGAGCGCCGTTACTGGCCTTCGCCGAACTTGTCGTTCACCAGGGCGGTGATGGCGTCGTGGGCGGCCTGCTCGTCTTCGCCCGCCGTCTCCAGCTCCACCTCGGCGCCGATCCCGGCCGCCAGCATCATCACGCCCATGATGCTCTTGGCATTCACGCGGCGGCCGTTGCGAGTCATGAAGACCTCCGCCTGGAATCCGCCCGCCAACTTCGTCAACTTCGCCGAGGCACGGGCATGAAGGCCCAGCTTGTTGCTGATGGTGAGCGTCGACTTGATCATGAGCGGGACGGTTGGGACGTGGAAGAAGAGGAACACGGCGATGCCGGCGCAGCCGCCGCATCGCACACGATGCCCTGGGTGCCGCCCTGGCTGGCACGCAGGAGCAGGGCGTCCAGACCCTCGCCGGCATAGCACAGCGAGCGCCACAGCATCGGCACGTTGACCCCCGCGAGCACCTTCACCTGCTCGCCCTGCAGACGCAGTGCGGCATTGGTCGGCGTGGCGCCGTAGACGTCGGTCAACACCAGGGTCTGCACATGCCCGGACGCGATGATGAGCGCGCGCGCCTGCGACTCCACCTCATCAGCGCTCATGTCCGGCGTCACGTCCAGCACGCTCAGTTGCAGCGAGCAATGCGGGAACGTGTGCTCGGCCACCTGCTTGAGCGCGGTGGCCAGCGGAGCATGGGCAATCAGCAGCAGGCCGGACATGAAGCTCATTATCGTGCGCCGCAGCATGGCGCGGGCGGGGCTCGCACAAACCCGCAATCCTGGGGAGGGCGACCCACTTCAGGGCGGCAGCTGCACCGATCCCAGGAACACCTCCCAGGCCTCGGCGTCGAGCCGCCCCCCCTGCATGAGCAGCTGGTACAGCCGGCCGCCGCGCGCGAACACCGCCTGCCGCGCCTGCTGGGCGGGCTGGCCCGGTCTGGCCTCGAAGGCCTGCTGGAAGGACTCGGGATCGGACACCGCTCCGCGCACGGCCAGTGGCGCGGACGCTCCGGGCGACATCTGGCGAGCGATGCCTTCATGCATCCGGCGCATCGCGGCGGAGACAGCCGCGGCCTCCCCCAGATCGGCCCAGGTGAGCGAGAACTGCCCGCCCCTGACCTTGCAGCTCATCGTGCGCACCGTCACCGTGCGGCCGCCGGGGCCCGGCTGGGTCCGCTCCTCGCGCTCGGGCTTGCAGGGGAACATCAGTTCGAGCTGAGCGCCGTCCGGACTCACCTTGCGCCAATTCAAGGCGGGGCTGCAACCCGCGGTCAGCAGGGCGCCGGCGATCACCGTCAGCAGCAAAGGCAGGAGGGCTGGCATTGAAGCGCGCATCGGGCGATCTTAGAGGCGGCACGCAGGCGCTCGATGTACGCATCCCATCGGCGCCAATGGGTGGAGCCGCTGCAGCGAGGCATCTCATCGGTCATCCCGGAGGAGTGAAACGGGCCTCAGTTGGCGCAAGCGGCCATCGCCCTTCAGGAATTGCCAGGAAGAAATGACGGCAAAGCAGGCCGCCCCGGCCCTGGCAAGGCCTGACCCGCGCTCGCAGGCCCATGGCTGCGGGGCTGGCGGGCCATGCGCGCCGATTGCCCCGGCGCGAGCACCGCTCCCGCATCGAAGGGCGGCGACGGCCCGCCGCCTAGAATCGCTGGCCGTCCATTCAACGAGGGTCTCCTGCTTTGATGAACGACTTTGCGAACTTCCTCCAGTTCAGCAGCTGGCCGCCGCGGCCGGACTGGCTGTTCTGGGCCTCGCTGACCATGGTGGCCGCCGGCGTGCTCGGCGAATTCGTCAACCGCCGCCTCGGCCTGCCCCGCGTCGTGGGCTACAGCGTCGTGGGCATGATCCTGGCAGCGCTCGGCCACGGCATCTTCGCCAACGGCGCGCTGGATGCGCGGCTGCGGCTGGTCGTCGATCTCGCGCTGGCGCTGCTGCTGTTCGAGATGGGCTCGCGCGTGAACCTGCGCTGGCTGCGCAACAACAAGGCACTGCTCGGCGCCAGCGCCGCCGAGGCGCTCGCCAGCTTCGTCTTCGTCGGCTACGGCCTGACGCTGCTGGGCGTGAGCCCGCTGATCTCGATCAGCTGCGCGGTGCTGACGATGGCCTCGAGCGCCGCGGTGATCGGGCGCGTCGGCGCGGAACTGCGCGCGGCCGGCCAGGTCAGCGAGCGGATGCTCGCGCTGGCCTCGCTGAACACCATCTACGGCGTGCTCGCGCACAAGCTGCTGCTGGGCTGGCTGGCGCTGGACCAGAAGGGCGACTGGCTGGAGGCCGTCGCGCAGCCGCTGTATGCGTTCATCGGATCGGTGATCGTCGCGGCGCTGCTGGCGCGGCTGACGGCCGGTCTGATGCGCCGCCTGGACCTGCGCAACGAGAACTCGGTGCTGATGCTGCTGGGCCTGGTGCTGGTGGCGCTGAGCGCGGCGCGGGTGCTGAACCTGTCCACGCTGCTGGTGCCGCTGCTGGCCGGCATGATCCTGCGCAACACCACCGAGCGCCCCTGGGTCTGGCCGCGCCACTTTGGCACGGCTGGCGGCGTGCTGGTGCTGATGCTGTTCGTCGCGGTCGGTTCCGCGTGGACCTTGCAGGCGCTGGCCGCCGGCGCGGTGCTGGCGCTGGCGCTGCTGCTGCTGCGCCTGGCCGCCAAGGCGCTGGCGCTGACCGGCATGGCGCGCATCAGCGGCATCGACGCCCGGCAGGGCATCGCGCTGGCGGTGTGCCTGAGCCCGGTATCGGGCACGACGCTGGTGCTCTTCAGCGAGGTGCAGCTGCACCACCCGCAGATCGCGGCCATGCTGGCACCGGTCATCCTGTCCACGATCGCGCTGATGGAACTCGTCGGCCCGATCGCCGTGCAATGGGGGCTGCGCGTCGCCGGCGAGCACCACCCCGAAACCGCCGTCACGGAGGCGCCGAAACGATGAGCCTCGAACCCTTTGCCACCTCGAAGCCCCTGACGATGGGCGTGGAGCTCGAGCTCCAGATCGTCAACCGCCACGACTACGACCTCACACCGGGCTCCAAGGACCTGCTGCGAGTGATGAAGGGCGAGACGCTGCCCGGCGACGTCACGCCCGAGATCACCGACAGCATGATCGAGCTCTGCACCAACGTGTGCACGAACTACGAGCAGGTGCTGGAGCAGCTGACCATCACCCGCGACGCGCTGGTGCGCAGCGCCGACAAGCTCAACCTCGGCCTGTCGGGCGGCGGCACCCACCCCTACCAGCACTGGAGCAAGCAGCGCATCTTCGACAAGCCGCGCTTCCAGGAGATCTCCTCGCTCTACGGCTACCTGAGCAAGCAGTTCACGATCTTCGGCCAGCACGTGCACATCGGCTGCGAAGGGCCGGACCACGCGCTGCGGCTGCTGCACGGCCTCTCGCGCTTCATCCCGCACCTGATCGCCCTGTCGGCGTCCTCGCCCTACGTGCAGGGCAACGACACCGGCTTCCATTCGGCGCGGCTGAACTCGGTGTTCGCGTTCCCGCTCTCGGGGCGCGCGCCCTTCGTGCTGACCTGGGACGACTTCCTGGTGTTCTTCGAGAAGATGACGCACACCGGCGTCGTGAAGAGCATGAAGGACTTCTACTGGGACATCCGGCCCAAGCCCGAGTACGGCACGATCGAGGTGCGCGTGCTGGACACGCCGCTGACCATCGAGAAGGCCTCGGCGCTGGCCGCGCTGATCCAGTGCCTGGCGCGCTGGATCTCGCATGACCAGCCGTTCGCGCTGCACGAGGACGACTACCTGCCCTACACCTTCAACCGGTTCCAGGCCTGCCGCTTCGGACTGGATGGCACCTTCGTCGACCCCAAGAGCGGCGAGCACCGCAGCCTGCGCGAGGACCTGAACGTCACGCTGCACGCGCTGGAACCGCACGCCGTCGCGCTGAAGGCGGAGCCGGCGCTGCGCTACGTCCGCGAGGAGATGCGCTGGCAAGGCAACGACGCCACCTGGGCGCGCGGGGTCGTCGAAAAGGAGCAGTTGCTCAACGAGCTGGTGCGCCAGCAATGCGAGCGCTGGGCGGGGCGGCCCGTGGCGACACGCTGAGCCGGCTCGCCGCGGCGGGGGGCGGCATCCCCCACAATGCCCCGATGAGCGAAGCGAACCCCCTCCGTCCCTCCGCCATGGCCCTGCAGGGCGTGCGCGTGCTGGATCTCTCCCGTGTGCTGGCCGGGCCCTGGTGCACGCAGACGCTGGCCGACCTCGGCGCCGATGTCATCAAGGTCGAACGCCCCCCGAAGGGCGGCCATCCCGGGGGAGACGACACCCGCGGCTGGGGGCCGCCCTATCTGAAGGATCGCGCCGGACAGGACACCGGCGAGGCGGCCTACTACCTGGGCGCCAACCGCAACAAGCGCTCGATCGCCATCGACATCGCGAGCCCCGAGGGTCAGGCCTTGATCCGCGAGCTCGCGATGCGCGCCGACGTGCTGGTCGAGAACTACAAGGTCGGCGACCTCACGCGCTACGGGCTGGATGCCCAGGCGCTGCTGGCGCTCAATCCGCGGCTGGTGTTCTGCTCCGTCACCGGCTTCGGGCAGACCGGCCCCTACCGCGACAGAGCGGGCTACGACTACGCGGTCCAGGGCCTGGGCGGCCTGATGAGCGTGACCGGCGAGGCCGACGCGCTGCCCGGCGGCGGCCCGCAGAAGGTGGGGGTCGCGGTGGCGGACCTGTTCACCGGCATGTACGCCACGGTCGCGATCCTGGCCGCGCTGCGGCACCGCGACGCGACCGGCCAGGGACAGGTCGTCGACATGGCCCTGCTCGACACCCAGGTCGCGATGCTGGCCAACCTCGGCGCCAACTACCTGGCCACCGGCAAGGCGCCACGGCGCATGGGCAACGCGCACCAGAACATCGTTCCGTACCAGGTGTTCCATGCCAACGACGGGCACCTGATCGTCGCGGTCGGCAACGACGGCCAGTTCATCAAGTTCTGCGAGATCCTCGGCCTGCCCGGGCTGCCGCGCGACCCGCGCTACGCGACCAATGCGCAGCGGGTGCGGCACCGCGACGAGCTGGTCCCGCTGCTGGCCGAGCGCATCGCCACGCAGTCGCGGCAGCACTGGCTGGACGCGATGGAGGCGGCCAAGGTGCCGGGCGGCGCGATCAACGACCTGTCGGAGGTCTTCGAGGATCCGCAGGTCCGGCATCGCGGCATGGTCGTCGACATGGACCATCCGCTGAGCGACACGCTGCGCGTCGTCGCCAGCCCGATGAAGCTGTCCGGGACACCGGTGGCCTACCGATTGCCCCCTCCGCTGCTGGGGCAGCACACCGATGAAGTCCTCGGCGAGCTGGGCCATGGCCCCGAGGCGATCGCCATCTGGCGCAAGGAAGGAGTCATTGCATGAGCGGGGACGGACAGGCCAGCGGGCCGAAATCCGGCGTGAACATCGTCCTGGTCCACGGCGCGTGGCTGGGCGCGTGGGCGTGGAAACGGGTGCTGGGGCCGCTGCGCGCGGCGGGACATCGTGTGTTTCCCGTCACGCTCAGCGGGGTGGGAGAGCGCGCGCATCAGCCGCATGACGGCATCCGGCTGCAGACCCACATCGATGACGTCAAGGCGGTCATCGAGTGCGAGGAATTGAGCGACGTGCTGCTGGTCGGCCACAGCTACAGCGGGATGGTCATCACCGGCGTCGCGGATCAGATGCCGGAGCGCATCGCGCGGCTGGTCTATCTGGACGCGGTCGTGCCGGAACCGGGCGAGAGCTGGTCCAGCCGGCATACGCCGGAAACGCAGGTCCAGCGGCGCGAGCTGATCTCGAAGTTCGGGCACCTGCCGGTGACCGAGCCCCATGGCATGGGACTCAAGCCGGAAGACTTCGACTGGATGATGCGCTGCCAGCGGCCGCAGCCGGGCGGCGTCTATGACAGCCCGCTCGAGTTCGACAAGGCGGCATGGCTGCGGCGGCCCCGCACCTTCATCGACTGCGACCGGCCGGCGCTGCTCACCATCGCGGCGGCGCGCGAGCGCGCGCGCAGCCAGCCGGGCTGGGAGCTCTTCGAGATCCACACCGGGCATCAGGTGATGGTCTCCGCGCCCCAGGAACTCACCGAGCGCCTGCTGATGCTCGCGGACCGGCAGGCAGCTTCCCGACCGTGAGCCATTTCACGCCATCCGGATGGGTGGCGCCTCGCCCCCGAGTCACGGGATGGCCGCTCCCTGGAGCGCGGGGAACCATGGCGCCTCCCAGCCCCGGCCTGCCGCCGGTGGAACAAGACAATGAGAGAGCATGTCCCGCCCGCCCCTTCCCGTTGCCGCGCCGTTGGCCGCCAATGACATGGCGCAGCGTCCCAGCGATTCGCAGTGGGGCGACATCGTCCAGCAGCTCGGCGCCGAGATCGCCGGCCCGCTGAGCGCGGCGCTGGAGCGGATCCAGACCCTGATCAGCACCGGTCAGATCGATCGCCAAGGCCTGCGGGCGCTGCGCGATTCGGTGGCGCAGGCGCGCGAGGCCGGCATGGTGAGCCAGCAACTGGCCCGTCTGGCCTCCGGCCGTCTGCGCCTGTCGCGCGAGCGGGTCCATCTGACCCAGGTGCTGCGCACCGTGCTGACTCAGCGCAGCCGCGAGACGCAGGCGCGCGGCATCCAGATCCGCCAGTTGCTGCAGCCGATCGAGGTCATGACCGACGCTTCGCTGCTGTTCTCGCTCCTGAACGCGGTGATGGACTGGGCGCTGCTCAACACCCATTCCTCGCTCGAGATGCGGCTGGACCTGACGCCCTGGCCCGCCAAGGCGCGGCTGATGTGCCGTTTCGCCCACCGCTCGCTGGACCTGGGCAGCGCGCCCTCGGCGGCGATCCACGAGCCGCCCGAGTCGCTGAATTCCCTGACCTGGCGCCTGATCGAGCAGACCGCGCTGACGCTGGGCGCGCTCCCGCTGCGCGAGGACGAGGCCGGCATCACGATGCTGACACTGGAGTTCCCCCACGTCGCCACGGACGAGTCCAGCGTGCCGCAGAGCGAGCCGCCGCCCCCTCGCCCTGACCGCCCCGACCGGTCCGGCCTGCCCGAACCCGACGATCCGCTGCCCTCGCACAACTCCAAGCCGCTGGCCGGCTGCCACCTGCTGATCGTGTCCCCGCGCCGCGAGCTGCGCCAGGAGATCCAGGGCGCCGTGCGCCACATGGGCCTGATCATCGATGCCGTCGCCTCGATGGACGAGGCGATGCACTTCTGCGAGGAAGGCCTGCCCCACGGGATCGCCTTCGAGCAGTCGCTGCGCGACGCCGGCTTCGACCGGCTGCGCGCCGACATCACCGGCGAGGTGCCCAACTTCAGCTTCATCGAGGTGCTTGACGGCGACCAGCAGACGCAGCTCTCCACCGCCACCGCCGACCACATGGCGCGGATCTCGCGCCACAACCTCCAGGACGCGCTCCCGTCGGTGCTGCTGTTCGAGCTGTCCAAGGCGCTCTGAACCCCCATCGCGTCGCGGCGCAAGCCCCTCCCGGGTGGCGGGTGGACGGGCCCAGGCATACACTCGCCCCCCATGAAGCTGCCTCGCTGGTCCGGACCCCTCCTGCTCGTCGCCGCCGTCGGGATCGGCGCCGGTCTCGCCTATGAGGGCCTGAAGCCCGAGCCCGCTCCGCGGGTCGACTACGTGCTGCTCGACGGCTCCAGGCACGCGTCCGCGCAGGCCTGGTCCGGCAAGGTGATGCTGGTCAACTTCTGGGCCACCTCCTGCACGACCTGCGTCAAGGAGATGCCCAACGTGGTCGCGACCCACCAGAAGTACAAGGACAAGGGCTTCGACACGCTGGCCGTGGCGATGAGCTACGACCCGCCGGCCTACGTCGCCAATTACGCCGAGACCCGCCACCTGCCCTTCGGCGTCGCCATGGACAGCACCGGCGAGATCGCGCGCCAGTTCGGCAAGGTCCAGCTGACCCCGACCACCTTCCTCATCAACAAGCGCGGCGAGATCGTCAAGCGCTTCGTCGGCGAGCCCGACTTCGCCGCGCTGCACGGCACGATCGAGAAGCTGCTCGCCGAGAGCTGATCCCCCGCGCGAGGGCCCCTCTCTCCCGTTCTCTTCCCCTCGCCTCCCCCCGACGAATGCCGCTCCAGGAGCGGCATTTTTCATGGGCGCGCCTCGGGTTGACCCGGACGCTTTGCGATTCTTTTCGCGCAGGACACCAGCCTGCTGTCGCCAGATACTAGGGTGGCGACATCACGCTTCGCCCGTCCGCATGAACACGAACAACAAGCCCTCTGGCGCGCCGGTCATCGGCCCCCTGTCCTCCTCCAGCGCGCCGGTGAGCCGGCCCCAACGCGGCCGCGCGGCCCCCTGGATCCTTGGTCTCGTGGTGCTGGCCGCGGCGGCCGGCGGCTGGTGGTGGTGGAAGGGCCGCGCCGCCGACGGCCAGGCCGGTGGCCCGGCTCGCGCGGCCAGCGCACCCGGCGGGAACGCGGGCGCCGCCGGAGGCCGCGGCGGACGCTTCGCCGCCAATCGCGTGCAGCCGGTCTCGGTGATGCCGGCGCGCCTGCAGGACATCCGCCACACCGCCGCCGCGATCGGCACGATCAGCGCCTCCAACACCGCCGTCGTGCGCGCGCAGGTCAACGGCGTGCTGCAGCAGATCCACTTCACCGAGGGCCAGCAGGTCAAGGCCGGCCAGACGCTCGCGCAGATCGATCCGCGCGCCTTCCAGGCCGCGCTCGGCCAGGCCGAGGGTCAGCTCGCGCGCGACAAGGCCACGCTGGACAACGCCCGCATCGACCTGGCCCGCTACCAGGACCTGCTCGCCAAGGACGCGATCGCGCGCCAGCAGGTCGACACGCAGCAGGCCACCGTCCGCCAGCTCGAAGGCACCGTCAAGGCCGACCAGGCCAGCGTCGACAGCGCGCGGCTGCAGGTCACCTACACCAAGGTGCTGGCGCCGATCAGCGGCCGCGTCGGCCTGAAGCAGGCGGACATCGGCAACGTGGTGCAGACCGGCGACACCAACGGCATCGTCAGCATCACGCAGACGCGCCCGATCGCGCTGACCTTCGCGGTGCCGTCGGCGCTGCTGCCGCGCATCACCGCCGGCCTCAAGGGCGGCACGCCGATGGCGGTCGAGGCCTGGAGCCGCGACGGCAAGACGCGCCTGGCCACCGGCAAGCTCGCCACCGCCGACAACGCGATCGACCTCAGCACCGACACGATCAAGCTCAAGGCGCTGTTCCCGAACGAGGACGACGCGCTCTTCCCCAACCAGTCGGTCAGCGTGAAGCTGCAGCTGGCCACCGAGCAGAACCGCCTGGCCGTGCCGGCCGCCGCGGTGCTGCGCGGCGCGCAGGGCTTCTACGTCTACGTCGTCAACGCCGACAACACGGTCAACACGCGCGTGGTCCAGACCGGCGCGGTCGATGGCGACTGGATGGCGGTGGACGGCAAGATCGAGCCGGGCGAGCGCGTGGTCATCGACGGCGTCGACCGCCTGCGCGAAGGCGCCAAGGTCGAGGTCATCGCCGCGGATCCCAAGCAGCGCGCCGGCGCCAATGCCGCGCCGCGCCGCGGCCGTGGCGCGAGCGGCCCGCATGGCGCGGCCTCCGGCGCCTCGGCCGCGAGCGGGGCCTCGGCCGGCGCCGGCGAGCGTCCGGCCTGGCTGGACCGCCTGCCGCCAGAACTCCAGGACAAGGTCATGAAGATGAGTCCCGCCGAGCGCGACGCCTGGATCGCCGAGCGCCGCGCGGAGCGCGCCAAGCGCCAGGCCGCGTCCGGCGGCGGCAACTGAGCGGCGCGGAGCCTCGGCCATGGCCATGAACCCGTCCCGTCCCTTCATCGAGCGGCCGGTCGCGACCTCGCTGCTGATGCTGGCCATCCTGCTGGCCGGCCTGCTCGCCTACCGGCTGCTGCCGCTGTCGGCGCTGCCCGAGGTCGACTACCCCACCATCCAGGTCACGACGCTGTATCCGGGCGCGAGCCCCGACGTCATCTCGACCACCGTCACCGCGCCGCTGGAGCGCCAGTTCGGCCAGATGCCGGGGCTGAACCAGATGACCTCGTCAAGCTCGGGCGGCGCGTCGGTGATCACGCTGCGCTTCTCGCTGGGGCTGTCGCTCGATGTCGCCGAGCAGGAGGTGCAAGCCGCGATCAACGCCGGCGGCAACCTGCTGCCCAGCGACCTTCCCATGCCGCCGGTCTACAGCAAGGTCAACCCGGCCGACGCGCCGGTGCTGACGATCGCGGTGACCTCACCCTCGCTGCCGGTCATCAAGGTCCACGACCTGGTCGAGAACCGCCTCGCGCCCAAGCTCTCGCAGGTCGACGGCGTCGGCCTGGTGAGCATCGCCGGCGGCCGCCGGCCCGCCGTGCGCATCCAGGCCAATCCGCGCGCGCTCGCCGCGCTGGGCCTGTCGCTGGACGACGTGCGCAGCGCCATCGCCGCGGCCAACGTCAACCAGGCCAAGGGCAGCTTCGACGGCTCGCAGCGCGCTTCCACCATCGACGCCAACGACCAGTTGCGCTCCGCCGCTGAATACCAGAACCTGATCATTGCCTGGAAGAACGGCAACCCGCTGCGCCTGAGCGACGTGGCCGAGATCGTCGACGACGCCGAGAACCTGCGCCTGGCGGCCTGGGCCGACACCACGCCCGGCGTGATCCTGAACGTGCAGCGCCAGCCCGGCGCGAACGTGATCCAGACCGTCGACCGCGTGAAGGCGCTGCTGCCCAAGCTGCAGGGCACGCTGCCGGCCTCGGTCGACGTGCAGGTGCTGGCCGACCGCACCACCACCATCCGCGCCTCGGTCGACGACACCGAGATCGAGCTGCTGCTCGCCATCGCGCTGGTGGTGGCGGTGATCTTCCTGTTCCTGCGCAGCGGCAGCGCCACGCTGATCCCCAGCGTCGCGGTGCCGCTGTCGCTGGTGGGCACCTTCGGCGTGATGTACCTGGCCGGCTTCTCGATCAACAACCTGACGCTGATGGCGCTGACCATCTCGACGGGCTTCGTCGTCGACGACGCGATCGTGATGATCGAGAACATCGCCCGCTACGTCGAGGAAGGCGACTCGCCGATGGAGGCGGCCTTCAAAGGCTCGCGCCAGATCGGCTTCACCATCATCTCGCTGACGGTGTCGCTGATCGCGGTGCTGATCCCGCTGCTGTTCATGGGCGACGTGGTCGGCCGGCTGTTCCACGAGTTCGCGATCACGCTGGCGGTGGCCATCCTGATCTCGGCCTTCGTGTCGCTGACCCTGACGCCGATGATGAGCGCCCGGCTGCTCAAGCCGGAGACCGAGCAGAAGCACTCGCGGCTGGGCAGCTGGTTCGGCGCGAAGTTCGAGGCCATGATCCAGGGCTACGGACGCGCGCTGGACTGGGTGCTGGACCGCCCGGTGCTGACGCTGCTGGGCTTCGCCGCGACGCTGGCGCTGACGGCGCTGCTCTACGTGATCGTGCCCAAGGGCTTCTTCCCGGTGCAGGACACCGGGCTGCTGCAGGTCATCACCGAGGCGACGCAGAGCACCTCCTTCGACGCGATGAGCGAGCGCCAGCAGAAACTGGCCGAGGCCTTCCTGAAGGATCCCGACGTCGATCACATCGCCTCCTTCATCGGCGTCGACGGCGCGAACCCGTCCCTGAACACCGGCCGCATGCAGATCACGCTGAAGCCCTTCGCCCAGCGCCATGCGTCGGCGACCGAGGTGATCGCGCGGCTGAGCGACCTGAACCGCCAGGTGCCGGGCATCACCGCCTACATGCAGCCGGTGCAGGACCTGACGATCGAGGACCGCGTCTCCAAGACGCAGTACCAGTTCCTGATCAGCTCGCCGGACGCAGGCGACCTGCAGAAGGCCAACGACCTGCTGCTGGAGCGGCTCAAGGGGCTGCCGCAATTGGCGGACGTCGCCAGCGACCTGCAGAACCAGGGGCTGCAGGCCTGGGTGCAGATCGACCGTGAGGCGGCCGGGCGGCTGGGCGTGACGATCGCGGCCATCGACACCGCGCTCTACAACGCCTTCGGGCAGCGGCTGATCTCGACCATCTACACGCAGGCCAGCCAGTACCGCGTCGTGCTCGAGGCCGCGCCGGAGTTCCGCAGCGGCCCGCGCGCGCTCGAGGGGCTCTACGTGCCCGGCACCACGACGGCCACCGTCGCCGGCGTCCCGCAGACGAGCACGGTGCAGGTGCCGCTGAGCTCGGTGGCGCAGATCGTCGAGCGGCCGGCCGCGCTGGCGATCAACCACGTCGCGCAGTTCCCGGCGGCGACGATCTCGTTCAACCTGCCGCCCGGTGTCGCGCTCGGCGACGCGGTGAAGGCGATCAAGGCGGAGCAGGCGCAACTGGACCTGCCCATCAGCGTCGAGACCAGCTTCCAGGGCGCGGCCGAGGCCTTCAGCAATTCGCTGTCCAGCACGCTGTTCCTGATCCTGGCGGCGGTGGTCACGATGTACATCGTGCTGGGCGTGCTCTACGAGAGCTACATCCATCCGGTCACCATCCTGTCGACGCTGCCGTCGGCCGGCGTGGGCGCGCTGCTGGCGCTGCTGGTCGGCGGGCTGGACCTGGGGATCATCGCGATCATCGGCATCGTGCTGCTGATCGGCATCGTGAAGAAGAACGCGATCATGATGATCGACTTCGCACTCGAGGCCGAGCGCGAACAGGGGCTCGAGCCGCGCGCCGCGATCCACCAGGCCTCGCTGCTGCGCTTCCGGCCCATCCTGATGACGACGATGGCCGCGCTGCTGGGCGCACTGCCGCTGATGCTGGGCACCGGCGTCGGCCATGAGCTGCGGCATCCGCTGGGCGTGACCATGGTCGGCGGCCTGATCGTGAGCCAGTTGCTGACGCTGTTCACGACGCCGGTGATCTACCTGGGCTTCGCGCGGATCGCGCAGCGTTGGCGCGACCGCCGCCGTCATCGCGACGCCGGCCCGGGGTCTGGATCGGAGGGGACGGGCCCGAGCGCCGGGCCGCCCCAAGCCGGGCCCGACCCTCTCGGAGCGTCGATCGCCGTACCCGGCGATCGGGGTGCCCCATGAATATTTCAGCGCCCTTCATCGCGAGGCCGGTTGCGACGACGCTGATCACCATCGGCATCGCGCTGGCGGGGATGCTGGGCTACCACTTCCTGCCGATCGCGCCGCTGCCGCAGGTGGACTTCCCGACGATCTCCGTGTCCGCGTCGCTGCCGGGCGCGAGTCCGGACACGATGGCGGCCACGGTCGCGACGCCGCTCGAGCGCGCGCTGGGCAGCATCGCCGGCGTGACCGAGATCACCTCGCGCTCGTCGCTGGGATCGAGCAACGTGACGCTGCAGTTCGACCTGAACCGCGACATCGACGGCGCCGCGCGCGACGTGCAGGCCGCGATCAACGCGGCCCGGACCCTGCTGCCCACCGGCATGCCGAGCAATCCGACCTATCGCAAGGTCAACCCGGCCGACGCGCCGATCATGATCCTGGCGCTGACCTCGCAGACGCTGACGCGCGGCCAGATGTACGACACGGCTTCGACGGTGCTGGCGCAGCGGCTGGCGCAGGTGGCCGGCGTGGGTCAGGTCAACGTCGGCGGCGGCGCGCTGCCCGCCGTGCGCGTGGAGCTCAACCCGGACAAGCTGGCCGCCAATGGCATCGCGCTCGATCAGGTGCGGCAGGCCATCAGCAACACCAATGCGAACCGGCCCAAGGGCGCCGTCGAGGAATCCGGCCGCTACTGGCAGATCGGCGCCAATGACCAGGCGCGCGCCGCCTCGGAGTACGCGCCCGTGGTGCTGTCCTACCGCGATGGCGCGGCGCTGCGACTGCGCGACGTGGCCGAGGTGGTGGACTCGGTGCAGGACGTGCGCAACTACGGCGCGTCCAACGGCCAGCCGGCGATCCTGCTGTTCATCCAGAAGGAGCCGGGCGCCAACATCATCGAGACGGTGGCGCGGGTGCGCGAGCTGCTGCCGCGGCTGCAGGCCTCGATCCCGCCGGCCATCGAGCTCAAGGTCATCAGCGACCGCACGCCGACGATCCGCGCCTCGCTCGACGAGGTGCAGCGCGCGATGGCCATCGCCATCGGCCTGGTGATCCTGGTGGTGCTGCTGTTCCTGCGCAGCTGGCGCGCAACGCTGTTGCCGGCGGTGGCGGTGCCGGTGTCGCTGGCGGGCACCTTCGGCGTGATGTACCTGTGCGGCTACAGCCTGGACAACCTGTCGGCGATGGCGCTGACGGTGGCCACCGGCTTCGTCGTCGACGACGCGATCGTGGTGCTGGAGAACATCACCCGCTACATCGAGCAGGGCCTCAAGCCGGTCGAGGCGGCGCTGCGCGGCGCGCGCGAGATCGGCTTCACGGTGATCTCGATCAGCCTGTCGCTGATCGCGGTGTTCATCCCCATCCTGCTGATGGGCGGCGTCGTGGGGCGGCTGTTCCGCGAGTTCGCGGTGGTGCTGTCCTCGGCGATCCTGGTGTCCATGATCGTCTCGCTGACGACGACGCCGATGATGGCCTCGCGCGTGCTCAAGGCGCGCCAGGAGCCCGAGCCCGGCGCGCGCCACCGCAAAGGCCGGTTCGCGCGGCTGGCGGCGCGTTTCAACCGCGGCCTGGCGCGCGGCTACCGGCGCTCGCTGATGTGGACGCTGCGGCACCAGCCGGTGGCGCTGCTGTCGCTGGTGGCGGTGATCGCGCTGAACGTGCACCTGTACGGCGCCATCCCCAAGACCTTCTTCCCGCAACAGGACACCGGTGTGCTGATCGGCGGCGTGCAGGCGGACCAGGGCAGCTCCTTCGAGATGATGCGCAAGCGGGTCGACCGCTTCATGGAGATCATCCTGTCGGATCCGGCGGTGCAGAACGTCAATGGCAGCACCGGCGGCGGGCAGCGCAACTCGGCCAACTTCTACATCACGCTCAAGCCGCTGAAGGAGCGCGGCGTGTCGGCCGACCAGGTGGTGAACCGCCTGCGCGACAAGATGGCGCACGAGCCCGGCGCCAACCTGTTCATGGTGCCGGTGCAGGACATCCGCATCGGCGGCCGGCAGGCCAACGCGCAGTACCAGTTCACACTGCAGGCGGACGACCTGGCGGTGCTGCGCGAGTGGGAGCCGCGCGTGCGCAATGCGCTGAACAACCTGCCGGAGCTGACCGACGTCAACACCGACCAGCAGGACAAGGGCGTGCAGACCTCGCTGGTCATCGACCGCGACGCGGCGGCGCGGCTGGGCATCACGGTGAGCACGATCGACACCACGCTCAACAACGCCTTCGGCCAGCGCCAGGTGGGCGTGATCTACAACCCGCTGAACCAGTACCGCGTGGTGATGGAACTGGCGTCGCCCTACCTGCAGGGGCCGGAGACGCTGCGCAAGCTCTACGTCACGAGCAGCACCGGCGCGCAGGTGCCGCTGTCGGCGTTCAGCCGCTTCGAGACCACCAACACGCCGCTGTCGGTGAATCACCAGAGCGGCACGCCGGCCTCGACGATCAGCTTCAACCTGCCCGAGGGCGTGTCGCTGTCCCAGGCCACCGATGCGATCAACAACGCGATGTCGGAGCTGGGCGTGCCGGTGTCGCTGCGCGGGACCTTCGCGGGCACGGCCAACGCGTTCCAGGATGCGCTGAAGTCGCAGCCCATCCTGATCGGCGCGGCCATCGTCGCGATCTACCTGGTGCTGGGCATGCTCTACGAGAGCCTGGTGCATCCGGTGACCATCCTGTCGACGCTGCCGTCGGCGGGCGTGGGCGCGTTGCTGGCGCTGATGATGTTCAACACGGAGTTCTCCATCATTGCCCTGATCGGCGTGATCCTGCTGATCGGCATCGTGAAGAAGAACGCGATCATGATGATCGACTTCGCCATCGCGCGGCAGCGCACGACCGCGCACCTGACGGCGGGCGCGGCGATCTTCCGCGCCGCGAAGCTGCGGCTGCGGCCCATCCTGATGACGACCTTCGCGGCGATCTTCGGCGCGGTGCCGCTGGCCGTTGGCAGCGGCGACGGCGCCGAGCTGCGCAAGCCGCTGGGCATCGCGATCGTCGGCGGGCTGATCCTGAGCCAGCTGCTGACGCTGTACACGACGCCGGTCGTGTTCGTCACGATGGAGCGGCTGCGCCAGCGCGCGATGAAGCGCCGCGCGCTCAAGACTTCGATGAATCCCGAGCCGCCCGCGGCTCCGACCCTGCAGGGCTGAAACATGCCGACCCCGATGACCTCGACTTCATTCCTTCGTCCCTCGCTGCCAGCCGTGGCGGCGGCGGTGCTCGTCGCGCTGATGAGCGGCTGCGCGGTGACGCGCGTCGATCCGCCCGCGCCACTCTCCGCGCCGGCGCAGTACAAGGAGGACGGGCTCTGGAAGAAGGCGCGGCCCGCCGCGGCCGAGCCGGTGCCCGAGCAATGGTGGACGCTGTTCGGCGATCCGGTGCTCGACGATCTGCAGCAGCGGCTGGTGATCGGCAACGAGAACCTCAAGGCGGCGGTGGCGCAGGTCACCGGCGCGCGCGCGGCGCTGGAGGCGAGCCGCTCGGCGCTGTTCCCGACGCTGTCGGCCGGCTTCTCGGGCACGCGCAGCGCGAATCCGGACAGCAACGGGGGGAACGGCAACGCCGCGAATGGCAATGGCACGAACGGCTCGGTCAGCCGCGGACCAACGAACAGCGTGCAGGTGTCGCTGAACGCGAGCTGGGAAGCGGACCTGTGGGGCAAGCTGCGCCTGGCCAGCGAAGGCGCGAATGCCTCGCTGCAGGCGAGTGCGGACGATCTGGCCGCGGCGCGGCTGAGCGCGCAGGCGACGCTGGCGCAGACCTACTTCTCGCTGCGCACGGCGGAGGCGCAGGAAGCCCTCTACGACCGCAGCGTGAAGGCGTATGAGCGCTTCCTGGATCTGACGCAGGCGAGGTATCAGAGCGGCGTCGCGGCGCGCAGCGATGTGCTGCAGGCTCAGACACAGCTGCGCACGGCACAGGCGCAGCTGCTGGAGACGCGCTCGACGCGCGGCCAGTTGGAACACGCGATCGCGGTGTTGCTGGGGCTGCCGCCGTCGGCGCTCGCAATGACGAAGAACGCGGCGCTGCCCAAGGCGCCGGAGGTGCCGGCGATGCTGCCGTCGCAGCTGCTGGAGCGGCGCCCCGACATCGCCGCGGCGCAGCGGCGCGTGGCGGCGGCCTACGCGCAGATCGGCGTGGCGGACGCAGCGTACTTTCCGTCGCTGACGCTGTCGGCGAGCGGCGGGTATCGCAACAGCACGCTGAGCAACCTGCTGTCGGCGCCCAACCTGTTCTGGTCGATCGGGCCGTCGCTGGCGGCGGCGATCTTCGACGGCGGGCAGCGCAAGCTCGCCAGCGCGCAGGCCCGCACCAGCGCGGAGGTCGCGACCTCGACCTATCGGCAGACGGTGCTGACGGCGCTGCAGGAAGTGGAGGACAACCTCATCCTGGCTGACCACCTGCGTGAAGAGGCGCAACTGCAGCAGGAGGCGCTGGAGTCAGCGCAGCGCAATCTGGAGCTGGTGACGGACCAGTACCGCGCGGGGACGGTGTCCTTCCTCGACGTCACCACCGCGCAGAACAGCGCATTCAACGCGGAAGCCTCGCTGCTGTCGGTGCGTAACCGGCAGCTGGCGGCGATCAATCTGCTGCTGAAGAACGTGGCGGGACGGTGGACGCCGGCGTAGATCCAGTTCCTCTTGCACGCCACAGATTTCGGGGGACAACCGGGTTGTCTTCAACGCGCAACGACTGCGATGGCCTCGACATCGAGGGGTCGGAAGCAGCCCTAGCATGCCTCTCAATGGACGCGGCAACGCGTCCCTGAATCGATTCGCGACGACGTCGCGAAAGGAGATGGCATGGCAATCAACACCGAGGCGGTCGAGGCCTTGCGCGACGTGGCCGAGCCGCATCGTGCGGCGAATGACCTTGTGCAGCTCGACATCATCGAGACCTACATCACCCAGCACGCGCCGCAGTACCGCATCCAATTGCGGCCGCAGTACCGCGAACGTCTGGCGTGCATTCCGGCGAATCTGAGCAAGGAGCAGTTGGACATCGAGCTCTTCAAGGTCCAGAAGGACATTGAGCTGGACCACCGGCAACGCGCGGCCAGCATCCGGGCAATGCCGCTGGACTCGACCAGCGGATGCGATGAGTACGCAGCGCTGTACCGGCAGTACCTCGATGAAGAGAACGAACTGGGCAAAGCGGCGCTCGCCCGTTACGTCGTCCACCGGCGCACGATCCTCGAGATGCTCGAGAACGCGCTGAAAGTGCAGGACACCGGCGCCTACGCGCGTGAGGACTTGATCCACAGCCTGATCTTTCCGATGCGCACGACTTCGGACGAGGTCGATTTCGCCCGCCAGAACCTCTGGGTCGTCGACGAGCGCCTGGCCTATCACACGCATCTCGCGTCGGACCTGCCCATGAGCCGGCTCACCGCCATCGACGTGGACAGCCGCGACGAGCCGGACCTCGTGGTCTTCAACACCCCCCGTGCCTTCGCCGATACCAAGAGCCCCTACCAGTCCGTCGTCATCGTCGAGTTCAAGCGCCCCGAGCGAAACGAGTACCCGGCCAAGGACGAAAACCCGGTCGAGCAGGTGCTTCGCTACGTCCGCAAGATCAAGGAGGGCCAAGCGAAGGACCGCGATCGGCGGACCATCAATGTCGGCGCGATTCCGTTCTACGCCTACATCCTGTGCAGTCTCACGCCGAGGATGCGCGCGATCGCCGAGGACCACGACTTCGTGAGGACGCCTGACAACGAGGGCTACTTCAAGTACCACCAGAGCCAGGGTTGCTACATCGAGATCGTCTCGTACGACAAGGTTCTCAACGATGCGAAGAAGCGCAATCGCGCATTCTTCGAACGCTTGCAAATCCCCGCCACCTGATGGACGTGCAGTGGACACCCAAACGACGACGGCTCCCGCAGGAGCCGTCCGTCATGGGGCGTGGACCGGGATCAGGCCGCTGAGGCCTTCTCCGCTTCGGCCTTCTCCAGCGCCGCATGCGCCTGCTGGTCCGCGTGGTAGCTCGACCGCACCATCGCGCCGACCGCCGCGTGGGTGAAGCCCATCTTGTAGGCCTCTTCCTCGAACATCTTGAAGGTGTCCGGATGCACGTAGCGGCGCACCGGCAGATGATGCCCCGACGGCGCCAGATACTGGCCGATCGTCAGCATGTCGATGTTGTGCTCGCGCATGTCGCGCATGACCTGGAGGATCTCCTCGTCGGTCTCGCCCAGGCCGACCATGATGCCGCTCTTGGTCGGCACGCCAGGCACCTCTTCCTTGAAGCGCTTGAGCAGGTTCAGGCTGAACTGGTAGTCCGACCCCGGACGCGCTTCCTTGTACAGGCGCGGCGCGGTCTCCAGGTTGTGGTTCATCACGTCCGGCGGCGCCGCTTTCAGGATGTCCAGCGCGCGGTCCATGCGGCCGCGGAAATCGGGCACCAGCACCTCGATCTGCGTCGCGGGGCTGAGCTCGCGGACCTTGCGGATGCACTCGGCGAAGTGGCCGGCGCCGCCATCACGCAGGTCGTCGCGGTCCACGCTCGTGATCACCACGTAGCTCAGCTTCAGCGCCGCGATCGTCTTGGCCAGGTTCAGCGGCTCATCCACGTCCAGCGGATCCGGCCGGCCATGGCCGACGTCGCAGAACGGGCAGCGCCGCGTGCACTTGTCGCCCATGATCATGAAGGTCGCCGTGCCCTTGCCGAAGCACTCGCCGATGTTGGGGCAGGACGCCTCCTCGCACACCGTGTGCAGCTTGTGCTCGCGCAGGATCTGCTTGATCTCGTAGAAGCGGGTCGACGGGCTGCCGGCCTTCACCCGGATCCAGTCCGGCTTCTTCAGCTGCTCGGCCGGGACGATCTTGATCGGGATCCGCGCCGTCTTGGCTTGCGCCTTCTGCTTGGCGGTCGCGTCGTAGTCGGACGCGCTCTTGGCTTCGTGGGTGACGTTCTCGGTTGCCATCAGGCGCTCTCTCGGTTGCCGCGTTGGGGCCTCAGGGTTGGAGTTGGGCGCTGAGCCGATCTCCGAACCGCCGGGCCACCGTGGCCCAGTCCGTGAAAACCCCGAGTGTACCGAGGTCCACCGTCTGGAGCCCCGCGTACCCGCAGGGATTGATGCCCAGGAAGGGCTTCAGGTCCATCGCCACGTTCAGTGCCACGCCGTGGTACGTGCAGTGCCGGCTGATCTTGATGCCCAGCGCCGCGACCTTGCCCAGCCCTCGGAACGGGTCCGCCGGATCGGCCGGCCCAGTCAGCGCGCCATGCGCGCCCGGGTCGTCCAGCCGCACGTAGATGCCGGGCGCGCCGGCCACCCGGTGGCCCGTCACGCCGAAACCGTCCAGCGTCTGGATGACCGCGGTCTCGAGGCGGAACACGTACTCCTTGACGAAGATCCCCAGCCGCTTCAGGTCCACCAGCGGATAGGCGACCACCTGCCCCGGCCCGTGATACGTCACCTGCCCGCCACGATTGGTCTGGACGACAGGAATGCCCTGGGCGTCGAGCACATGATCGGCCTGGCCCGCCAGGCCTTGCGTGTAGACGGGATCGAACTCGCAGAGCCAGAGTTCGTCGGGGGTGTCGGGGCCGCGGGCCTCGGTGAACGCGCGCATCGCGTCCAGCGTGGCCGCATAGTCGACGCGGCCCAGGGTCTTGATCAGCATCCCGGCATGCTAGCCGCGATGGGCCTAGCATCGCCGCCATCGGGACATTCAGGAGTGCGCCATGCCGCGCCACCTCACGCGCCACTTCACTGGCCTCGCCGCCGCCGCGATCGCCCTCGGACTCGCACTGCCCGCTGCCGCCTCGGCCTCCACGCCGGCCGCGCGCGCGACGCTCGAACAGGCGCTGGCCACCTACGAGCGTGGCGACCTGCCCGCTGCCGAGCGCCAGTTCCGGCAGCTCTCGCAGCAGGGCGTCGCGCTGGGCGACTACAACCTCGCGATGATGCATCTGCGGTCCGAGGTGCCGAAGCCCGATCCCCGCTTCGCGCGCTCGCTGCTCGTGCGCGCCGCGGGCCGGGGCCTGGTGCGCGCCGAACTGGCGCTGGGCCAGTTCCACGAGCAGGGCGAGGACGGCCGCCCCGACCTGGTCCAGGCCCAGTCCTGGTACCTGAAGGCGGCGGAGCATGGCAGCGTCGACGCGCAGGTGGCCGTGGCCACTGCGTTCTACCTGGGCCGCGGCGCGGCCAAGGACTTCCCGCAGGCTGCGCAGTGGTACCGCGAGGCGGCCAAGGGTGGTGACGTCGGTGCGCAGTACCTGATCGCGTCGATGTACGAATCGGGCCTGGGCGTCGAGCGCGACCTG
>Ga0209389_1000302_pt1 | contig 30755 bp, 39 predicted proteins | sample CowpearedBW_FD_187526 | JGI IMG/M metagenome (GOLD analysis project Ga0209389, IMG submission 187526) | Root nodule microbial communities of legume samples collected from California, USA - Cow pea red BW (SPAdes) (version 2) | ecosystem: Host-associated > Plants > Roots > Nodule | place: USA... | reverse complement strand
GAAAGTACGTTTTCGTGGGCTGATGAAAAACACGGCTCAGTTGACCACGCTGTTCGCCCTGGCAAACCTGTGGAGGGTTCGAAAACAGCTCATGGGTATGGGTGAGGTTCGCGTTTAACACGGAGAGCTGTAGGTGCCTGGAAAATTGCAACTTGCCGCGGCTGCACGACAAGTTGATCGGAGCATCCCTAGGCTCCACCGCTTATTTCACGCCTTATGTTGCTAGTGATGGAACTGTACGCTTAACAATGGACGTTAACTACGTGCACTTGGCGGATATGGGGACCGACAAAGCTGGTGGCCTTGTTGTTGACTATCCTCGGACTGATGGTTACAGGCTTTCTATAACTGATGTGATTCCTAGTGGTGGTAAAGCGCGAATATAAAGACAGCGATAATGGTGATGAATATATATACACCGTTTCAGTTAATAAACAATGAGTCCGTGCACTACCCGCACACATGCTAAGTAAGCTCCATCGTCTGGCTGCTGACCTCCCTGCTACAGGAAGCTCACTGACGAGGATGGGAGGCCGCCGTGTGGGTGGCGCTGAGCCAGGGATTGGCTGGAGCTCCAAGTCATCGCATACTGTTCGCATATCCAGTGTGGGAGGCAGCATGTTGTGGGATGACGAACCTTTGCCGGAGGTTCCTGCCGATATTCTAGCCCGGGTTGGTCAAGGCACCGACTCGGGTGATATCGGCGACTGCGAGCGTTCTGCACTGCAGCGGGTAATCGCTATCAACCAGCGGCTTTACCGCCGAGCCTGGGAGCTTGAGCGAAAGGTAGAGGAGCTGGAGGCACATGGGCAGGCCATGAGGGAGCAAATTGTGGGGCTGGTACAGCTTACGCGACGGCTGGGGTATGAGCCTTCGACCAAGCAGCCGCGTTAAGTAGCCTATCCCTGTTGTGAGCGTGGTCGCTCAACGCGCCATGCCTAGCGCACGCAAAAAAATACCCTGGCCAGAGGCTAGGGTATGGTGGAGCGTTTTCCTCAAAGTGCTCAGCTCAGCATGTCACTCTGGATGATGTAGATCTCAGGAAGATCATCCGCGTTTGGGGCGTCGTTCTGCAACACTTCACAGTCTCGAAGCTCCCTTTTGAAGGTCTCCTGAGCTATGGCCTCATCATCTGCCAGTACCAGATAGGCAGTGTCGTCGTCATCACCACAAACTCGACCTGTTATGAGCCAGGCATTCCGACCAGTTCCGATGAAGTGTTTTCGCTCAACCGCAACATGGGTTGTGCTGGTCAGATTTGGCGCTGGTGCTTGCTCAGTTGTCATGATGGATTCCTCATGGGTATGCATGGTCCTGAGTAATGCGTCACAGCAGTTGCTACGCCTTGCAGCCTGATCAAGTCATCATCAGCACTCGTACCGGCGGCGGTTTTAGGTATTGGCGCTAGCCGGCTATGGTCCGAATCTGGCCCGGCCCACTGGCTATCACCGAAATTGAGCTTGAGGTGGTTTCGAGGGCCGTGGCTGAAGTTCCGCTCGATCTGGTGTTTCCTTAATAGGCACAAGTGCCTAGAATGCGGCTAATAGGCACATGTGCCTATTCTCAACCGTTTGGAGGTAAGATGGACGACGAAGGGCGGGAAGCCAACCGGCAAGCGTTTCTGGCGCTGCTGAAAAAGTATGACGTTAAACAACGCGAGAGCGCGATGCTCATCAACGCCGTCACCAAGCGGCCCTGCTCCGATCGCGCTGTTCGATCCTGGCTCAACGATCCGACCAAGAAATCTTCCCGGCCTTGCCCAACCTGGGCGGTGAATGCGCTTCGAGACGGGATCGTGTACATGCAGCAGTTGATGGAGCGTCGAAAGCAGGCTGCAAAGCTCGACACTGAAGAGGCGCAGGCCTAGATAGGCACGTGTGCCTATTTTCATGCCAGTAGGCACATGTGCCTACCTTTGCTTGGCGGCCGTATAACGCCGCACAGTAAGCTTCCCTAAGCCCGAAGATTTGGGCGACCCGGCTCAGTCTGTAGGAAGCATAACGAAAAAAGCCCCCAGCAAGCCGGGGGCGGTGGTGCATGCTCAAACCTCATAGCTGAGGCTCAGTCATACGGGGTTTTCGCCGTGGGAGGCAGGCCACGCTCTGAGCGGAATTCCTTGGCCATTTCAGCACGACGCATGTCGGAGAGAATGTCGAACTCGCGCTCGTATTCCGGATTGACGCTGCCTGTAACTGCGTAGGCAGCTTCGACCTTCTGTGCTTGTGCTTCGATTGCGTTGGTCATGGTGTTCTTCCCATAGGTTAGATAGATGAGGTGAGGGATCAGTCTGCTTCAGGCAATCGTTCATTCAGTTCCTTGAGCGTCTGGTCATACTGCTCAACCAGGTCGCCGTATTCCTTCGACTCCCAGGGTTCAAGGCCGCCGGCGGATAGGACTTGCAAGCAATAGTCTTTCTGTCCTTGGACGGACCGGATCTGGTCCGCGATCAGGTGTTGATAGTGGTTCATGGTGACTCCACGGAGCTTGGTTGGCGGTGTACCTGGTGATGGCGCACATGAACTACGAAACTGGGTAATAAAAACCCCGGGCGAGCCCGGGGTGTGGTGGTGCGTTTGCCTAAGTGAGCCTGAGAGTGTTATGCGCCATCAGCGGCTTGGTCTCGATGGCGAAGCAGGCGTACCGCATAGGTGTCGCTGATTACGTCGTCAACTTCGGCCGCGAATCGGCTGGCGCCCGATTCAACAACTTCGGGCGACCAGTCAGGAGTGAATCGCGCAGTTGTTGTGCTCAGCACGTTATTGCCCTTGCTGTAGTACTGAGCGATCAGGCGTCTGGCACCTTCATCTCCGGCTTCGAGAAAGGCGATCGCCTCCTTGATGCCAACCGCAGTTCGGTACTCTTTTTTGGCCACTGCTGATGTGCAGTTAAAGCTCAGCCCATCAACGATCAGCCAGCCCATAGCACCCAACCGATCAGCGATGAGTGTTTTCAGTGCATCGGTTTCAACACCTGTAGCCCCAGTCGCGGCCGGCTCACTTGGTAGGTGTTTTGCGTCGATCCGCTTCGCCAGGTCCTCGGTCACGATGAAATGCGTGTCGCCAAGGGTACGCACAATTCCTCGCCCCCGAATTGGTGATGCCAGGCGATCGAGGAGGGGCCTGGTGTCGCGGATTTCTACGCCCTCTCCAGTTTCTGCGATGCGTACGACGCACGCCATTTCGACGACGGTTCGTGCCAGCTCTGGGGTTAAGCAGGTCGATACTTTCACGAGTGTTGCCATGGGTTTTCTCCTGAGGAATTAAACATCGTCCTCAGGGATGAATTACATGGTGGAACAAGGTCGCTGGCACCCATTACACGCGTGCGTGAACCATCCCCATGGGCAAGTTCAACCAGATTTCCCTTCTGAGGAGTGCCCCCATGAGCAGCACCAAAACAGTCCCTGTCGCCGATTACCGTCGCGCTTTCGATCGTCTTTTTCGTAAGGTGAATGACTACCATGCCTGCTGCAGCGCCGATGAGGTAACCAATTGGAAAGAGGTTGCCCAGCGAGTGCTGGCCGAGGTGTCGAACATCTCGTGCTCACGTGCAAAGCCCGATGATCTTGAAAACATGGCCAAAGCGATTGGGAAGATTCAGGGCTACCTGGCGGCCGCGGACGCGCGTATTGAGGCTTATATCCGCGAGGCGTGATTCTTTCCAGCGGCCATCGCATGGCCTGCACCGGGTCTGGCACCTAACGCTACACCACCCCGTACTGCTCAAGCAGTCCGGGGTTTTTTACGCCTACGCTCACGCTCAATTAGGCTGCCAGAACTGATTGAGGGCCTTATTGCAGCGGCGGTTCATTGTGCTGGCGCCGAGCCCGGGGCCGCTTGCCGCTTAGAACCGCTTATCAGGTGTTGTTGGCCATCTCCCAGGACACGGTCAACCTGATACTTGAGGAGCAATCCAATGCAAACCATGCCCGAGACTATCGCTTTGCTACGCAACAGAGCGCCAATTTCTGTAGGTGCCAGCCAGTTCAACGGAAAGCCAGTTTTCAAAGCCTACTCGAAGAGCGAGGACCGCTACTATGAGCTGAGGGGAGACGCTTCAACTGGCGATCACTACGCCGCATTGGTTGCTGAGTATGGCGACGTGATCAGCAAGCCCGCCGAAGATCATGATGTCGAGCAATGCATCCGCTGCTTCGCCGATCTTGAGGTTTTCCAGGTAGGTCTTTGCGACGATTGCCAGGCCTTAGCCCTTTGAACCGAAAACGCTAGACCCACCCGGCCATAGGCCGGGTTTTTTTTGTCTTGAGAATGGTGACGGGGAGCCTCAGGTTGATAAGTGTTGTCCTATAGTTTAAAAATGGAGTCTTCCATTGTGCTTGCGTGGATGAGGGGGGGCCAAAGAGTTGACCCGCGGTCGCAGCGATGTGCGCTGGTGCAGCCGCCTAGCTGATGAAGAACAATTCACCCTCGGTCGCTATGCGATTTGCCTTTGCGACTAGTGCAGCAGCACCTGCAGATTGGGATTTGTCCAAGGCCATCATAATTGACTGACTCTGCCAGCATGCCGTCTACCCATACATTTTCGGGTGCAAGAATTTGGACAACGAAGTTCAACTGCAACAACCGCTTTTGAGCCCGAACGATTTCAAGGCCGCGTACAAGGCAGGCGGCTGGAATGGTCGTATGCTCGCCATTCGCTGGAAAAAAACCGCTTTCTCGATCAGCAGGTTGGTCAACGACCTAGACCGTAGTCCGCACTGGGATGACGCGGTCCGCGGCTTGCCCGAAGTTCAGCTGCAACAACCGCTGTTGACCCCTGATGAATTCAAGGGTGCGTACAAGGCCCGCGGCTGGAATGGCCGCAAGCTTGCAATTCGCTGGAAAAAAACCGCTGTGTGGATCAGCAAAATTGCCAGCGATCCAGATCGTGACCTGCACTGGGATGATGCGGTCCGCGGCTTGCCAGTAATTGTGATTCCGAAGAAATCCAAGGCTAAGTAGGCGGGACCTTGCCAGGGGTCCCGCAGCGTTCTGGGGTGTTTGCGTTGTTCTCCTGGGAGCTACGTGGACTGAGACGTATGTAGCGTTGTTCCACATCTCCCTAGGTCATGCAACGCAAGCCTCAGGAGATTGCAAATGGGAACACTCAACTCGACCCCTACTGGTCCGGAAATGCCTCTCAATCTGTGGGCGGGAATTCAAGGGCAGAGGCTGCGCCGTGCTCAAGCACGGCATGAGCGAATGGTGGCGAAAGCGATCAAGGACAACGTTTCTAGCCGCCGTCTCAAACAATTGGTCATGCGCTATGACCGGATCCTTCTCGCTGCCGTAAAGCTCGTGCCTAGGTAGCCCTGAAGTATCACTCTCACCAGAAGCCTCAGCCATGCTGAGGTTTTTTTTTACCCGCAGCCCGCGCCGGCAGCCTGAGCAAAAGCCTTTCGCTAATGCATGGAGATGGCGGAGCGGGCTATCATTCTGGTTTGTTGGTTTACGATACATAACGCGTACGTGTAATATTTTCTGTCTCTACCCAGGATCCCGGCCATGCCTACACCTTTCTCTGCTAACGACACCCAGCTGAGCTTTCAGGTGCTGCGAGTGGCTGAAATCTGATGCGCCCTGTCGACGAGTTGAAGGCTGTTAGGAGTCGAGTCACCGAGTGCCTTGGGCTTGCGTCTTCACACTTCGGTCGTGTGTTTCCTGAAATACCTGTGAGATTTGATCTCACGGGTAAAACGGGGGGGCATGTACCGATACAGGATCGACAGGCACACTGGAAAGCTAAAGGACCAGGAATTTCGGTTCAACCGACTGCTGGCGAAAGAAAATCTACATGAATACCTGGATCAAATTTGCGCTCACGAGGTTGCGCATTACATCACGCGCAATGTTTGGGGAACCAAGCCCTCGCCCCATGGCGCAGAGTGGCAGGGCGTAATGCGAGACGTGTTCAAGCTTGACCCCGACAGGTGTCACAGCATGGACACGTCGAAGTCAGTCAAAAAGGGTTTTGTCTACAGGTGCGGGTGTAAGGGCAATGACCACATGCTCAGTACCAAAACGCACAATCGGGTGGCGCGTAAGATAGCCATACTCCGCTGCAAAACGTGTGGTGAGCTCCTGGAGTTCGTACAGCAGGCAGAGAAAGTGCCTGCGCCGATCATCTCGAAACTCTTCATCAGCACCTCAGGTCCGACGATCGACAGCGATCAAGCGGACCGAATAGTCAAACTCATCATTGACCACCAGGTGAAGCAGGTCGTCCTTGACTGCTTGATCACGGGTGAGCGGCATCGTGAGCTATTGAGCAAGAAGCTGAAGGTCCCGTCGAGCTCGGTGCTCAGGCATTTGAGCCCAGACACCCTGCCAGGTGGAGTGACCCACGCCATTGTCTTCAGCGATGGCAAAGATGAGCGTCAAGTACGCGTAGCCAGGGCTTTCGAGCAACGAGGGGTGAAAGTGCGAATGGTGCGAGCGGGTGTTGGCTGACGTCATCCGCCTTCGAGACCCTCCAATTACCACCCAGTGAATTTGCGTAGAGCCCCAACATGCAACAAGTCGAGCAAACCAATCAACGCCCCGCAGTCGCGGAGACTTTCCGCTTGAAAGCATTCCGAGTGGTCACCGGCGAACTGTTCGCTGCGGCCACCGCGCAGCATGCGCTCGACATGGCCAAGTCAGAGCTCTCTCGACCCCAGCTCAGCCTGAAGGATGTCGTCGCGGTGAGTCACAGCGATCGGGTGGTAGCGGAAGTGAATGGAGCCGAGCTCGCAACTGGCGCTTCAGTGCTCCTCGCACGAGCAACCGCTCCGGGCTTGCTGGGACGTTGCCGAACTGACCATACCTACCAGACGGTGTTTGTCGAGGCGCTGAGCGGACCAAGCTTGGAGTGGGCCGTGCGCGAGGCGAGCTTCAAGGCTTTTGGATTCATGATGAGCGCTGAGCCTGGGTGCCCTGAAGATACCCTGCGGAATGCAGTGCGGCGATGGCTTGGGGATGTCGTAAGTGTCCCTGCAGATCTTCATATCCTGGACACACAAGCGGCCTGAGTTGTTTGCCCGCCGGCGCCGGGCATCCCATTGGGTGAGAGGGCCGCGAGGTCGTACATACCCGTGTGCGCCATAACCACCCACAAACCTAACGCACATGAGGTGCCGCGATCATGACCAATCCAACCCACGCTGTAGCAGTCTCCACTGAAGGCCGTGTGCCTGCTGATTGGACGGCTCCTGATTTCTATCAGCCGCTGGACCTTCTGCGCGCCAAGCTGGCGTTCCAGTTCGGCGATTTCGCTCATCTCATGCTCAGTGGGTATGAGAAAGCGAAGAAAGCCTACCTTGACCGCGACTTCTCGCAAGTACAGTTCCCACGAGCTGGCGAAGAGGCGATGGTCGAGCTTGAGGTTCGAGCTCAGACCATGCTGTGGGTCGTTGAGATGGCTGGCCTGACAGGCAAGGCTGCAGACTACGCAGCCAATCGCTATCACGAGGACACCGCATTTTTGCTGGTCTACTCGGTGCCAAACGAAGATTCGCTTCAGACGTTCCGTTGTGGTGGTGGTAGCCCGGGCGCCGCCCTTGCTCAATTCGCGCAGCAGAATCCAGACCGGGTTCATCTCGTACAACAGATCTACGTAGATAAACGGAGCCTTCAGCCGGCAGCTGCATAACGATTCACCCAAACCCCACCGCTCAGCGCTGGGGTTTTTTCTTGCCCAGCGGAAAGCCAGGGCGGTCGAGATGAATATTTTTCTGTCGCATGCATAACACGTATGTGTAATTTATGTGTTGTGCGTTTCAGATACTGGACGTAATATCGATGCGTGTGAAAATGACAGCATGGTGCCATCAACCTGTCGTATCGATACCCGAGACGCTGGCGCGAGGCACATTGCCCCAACTAATCACGAGGCCCAACTGATGACCCCTGAGGAACTGTTGCAACAGCCCGAAGACCAGTACATGAACCCTGACCAGGTAGCGTTCTTCAAAAGCCTGTTGGTGGGTGAAAGTGCTACCGCAATGGGGCGCATCGATCAGCTGCGAGTCGACCTGACGGGTTTGGAAAAAGCCCCAGACGAAGTTGACGCAGCGCTGATCGAGCAAGAGCGTCAATCAATTCTGGGCAGCATCGAGCGCGAGAACCAAAGTCTGCGCGACATCAAACTGGCGATGTCGGCAATTGCCGACGGCAGTTACGGCTATTGCATTGATACCGGTGAGCCAATCGGCTTGCGACGCCTGCTCTCTAATCCCCGGTCTCTTCTCACGGTGGAAGCCAAGGAGAGCCGCGAGAACAAGTCCCGGCACCTTCGCGCCGCATAATCACATTTCACCTGAAGCACCGACAGCCGGTCATTCCTGAGGTTATCCCCATGCCTAAGTCCCAGCCTCGCACTAACTCCCGCACAGCTGACAAGTTTGTTGTCCGCCTGCCGGATGGCATGCGAGAGAAGATCGCAGAAATTTCGAAAGAAAATCACCGCAGCATGAACTCTGAAATCATCGACCGCCTGGCTTTGAGCATTGAGCGGGATGAGCAGGGTGATCTGACGGTTCGTGCACTGGCTCAGGTTACCCGGCGCTGTGAGGAGCTGGAGCAAGAGCTGGCGGAACTCAAGGCAGCTCAGGCCAACGAAACCTCGAAGCCTGCTCTGCAGCAGGCACCAAGACTGTCGATCGCAAGCGCCCAGTGAGAGACGGACACCATGGGGAATTTGCTTGATGTAGGCCCCGGCGCTACCAGCGCCGGCACTGCTGACATTGCAGCTGTGCTCTTGAAGGCCGCCCAGCGGTATTTCTACTTGCGTGGTCCAGCCCTGCGGACTGGGAAAGCCAATGCCCCAATGGTGCGTATCGGCATCGACGCTCTTCTGGGCGGTGAGTCTCTCGATATGGCGCTCGACCAAGCAATGATCGAGGCGCATGTAACGGGGCTCAGTGTTCCGTCGGGAGCCATCGGCCATGTCGGCAGTCACCAGTTCTCCGCCGCTGAAGCGGTGTTTCTGCGAAAGCTGCTCACAGCGCCACAACCATCACAGGCTGCTCAGCTCTTGAAGTACGCGACGGCCGTGGGGGTGCGTGACACGGCCAATCTCTTCGCCAACTACATCGCGTACATGAACTCGCCAATGCCCTGGCTCCAACAGGTGGGTACTGAAGGGCTACTCACGCCCTGCAGTGGGTCGCCTACGTGCCCGGTGGAGATCGTGCATGAAGACCGGCCGCAGGATTCTGAAGGCCGTGCACGCCGGATTTGGTCTCAAGTGGCCCCCGAAAGTGCAGGCCGTTACTGGAACTGGAGCGGTAAGGACGGAATTGAGGCCTCCCTGCTGGCGGTCACCTGGTCGTCGGACGTAGGCAAGTTCTGCGTAGAGGTGGCGCCCGGCACATCGCGGCCAGTCAGCTGTGAGGAGTGGGGAGGATGGTGGGCAGAGCTCGATCGGCCAAACCCCCGCGAAGAGATCGCTTGCCTTCGCTACACGGCAGCCAGCTGATCGGCATAGCACCTAGCAGTATCCCGAAGCACGTAGAAGCTTCAACCTCAAGCATCCAAGACAGTGCTCATGAGGGCACTGTCATCACCCAAATCACCTAACAAGGCATGACCATGTGGTTTAAGAACCTGACTGTTTATCGTCTGACTCAAGATATTGAATTTGCGGCGGAGGCGCTGCAGTCCGCCCTGGCGTCGAAGCCCGCCCGTGCGTGCGGTTCGCAAGAGCTGGTCACCTTCGGCTTTGTCGCGCCTCTGGGCAAGGGAGAGGAGGCTCCGCTCGTTCACCAGAGCGGTAATTTCTTCCTGATCAGTGCTCGGAAGGAAGAGCGCATCCTGCCAGCAAGCGTGGTGAATGATGCTGTGAAGGAAAAGGTCGAGGAGATCGAGAAAGAGCAGCAGCGCAAGGTGTATAAGAAAGAGCGCGACCAGATCAAGGACGAGACAATCCAGGCCATGTTGCCGAAGGCGTTTATCCGCCGCGGCGTGATCACGGCAGCCATCGCGCCAAAGCTCGGGCTGATTATCGTCAATAACGCGAGTGCCAAACGAGCCGAGGATCTGCTCTCCACGCTTCGTGAAGTGCTCGGTTCGCTGCCGGTGCGGCCAGTGACGGTCAAGATTGCTCCGACTGCAACCCTCACTGACTGGCTCAAGAACGAGCAAGCGGGCGAGGGCTTCCACGTCCTGGACGAATGTGAACTGCAGGACACCAGTGACGAGGGTGGGTCGGTGCGCTGCAAGCGACAGGATCTCACCAGTGGCGAGATCAAGAATCATCTTGCAACCGGCAAGCTTGTGACCAAGCTGGCGCTGGCCTGGCAGGACAAATTGTCGTTCATGTTGGACGACAAGCTGGTTATCCGGCGCCTCAAATTCGAGGACCTGCTCCAGACCCAGGCTGAGCAGGATGGGGGCGATGACGCCTTAGCGCAGGCAGATGCGACGTTCGCGCTGATGATGATGACCTTGGCCGAGTTTCTCCCGGCGCTTTACCAGGTGCTGGGTGGCGAGGATGTGCCAGCGTCGATCTGAGCCATGCAGGGTACCCAAGCCTCCGCGTTGACGGGGGCTTTTTGTTGCCCGAGAAAAATATCGGTCTCTGTTACGCATTCCAGGAAGTACAGACAACCAGTTTGTCATTTCCCCCAATCGGGCTCAGTCCCCGCCTGGGGAGCTGTGTCGACTACTTGGAGCACCACAATGACCACCATCATCAACGCAAAAATCGGCGAATCGAAGGGCGTTTCACGTGTCTTTATGGAAGGCCGTCACCTCCTGACAGCCGGTATTCAGATTGGCAAGAAGTACTCGATTAAGTCAGACAAGATTGCACGACGTCTCGAACTAATTGAGGTTCCAACTGGCTTTTCCGGGAAGTGCATCAGCGTATCTAAGCGTGAGCGTAATGGGGTTGTACATCCAGTAATCGACTTGCGCTCTGAGCAAATCCGTGAAGTCTTTGAAGATGACCATAAGGTCCGAGTTGCGATTCGTCGTGGCCGGATTGTGATTACTGCTTTGCAGATTCAGACAAAGATCCGCGAGCGCCTCAAGCGCATGAAGGAAAAGTTGGAGCGAGGACAAAAGCTTGCTGTATGCAGCCTCTTCCACGGCGGCGGGGTCCTAGACGCCGCAGTGCACTCTGGCCTAATGCAATCCGGTGTAGGCTCATTCGTTCAGGTCGGTGTTGAGTTGGAGAGCGAGTATCTCGACTGCTCAATGCGAAACAATAATGAGATTTGGACAGAAGAGTCGATTGCTATAAACTCAGACGTACGAGACGTGTACCTCAGTGAACATACCCCGCAATGTGAGCTTTTGACAGGGGGAATACCTTGTGTTGGGGCATCACGTAGCGGAAAGGTGAAGAATAAGCTCGATTTTGCAGAGGATCATGCTGATGCAGGTGCGCTTTTCGTGGATTATCTCAACTGGCTCCGTCATGTCAACCCCTGTGTTGCGCTGATTGAAAATGTTGGGGAGTACGCAAATACAGCTTCCATGGCAGCTATCCGAAGCGTGTTTATTCACCTCGGATACAAAGTGCATGAAGCTGTTCTTGATGGATGGGACTACGGGACGCTGGAGCACCGGAAACGCCTGGTTGTGGTGGCAATAACGCATGGTTTAGGGGACTCTTTCTCGTTTGAAAATCTGAAGGTGAACAAGGTCAGAGAGACATGCATCAATGCGATACTCGATGATATACCTCTCGACGATGAATCTTGGAAATCCTATGAATACTTAGCAACTAAGGAGAAAAGAGACAAGTCTGAAGGCAAGGGATTCTCCAGGCAGTTGCTAACTGGAAATGAATCAGGTTGTGGCACGTTAGGGACGGGCTACAAAAAAGGAAGAAGTACCGAACCGTTCATATTGCATCCTGAAAAAACAGGCCTCAGCAGGCTCTTCACTAAAGCCGAACACGAAAGGCTCAAAGGGATTCCTGCAGGTTTAACTGATGGAGTTTCTGAAACTATTGGTCATGAAATTTGCGGCCAGAGTGTCTGCTTTCCAAAGTTTGTTTCTGTGGGTGAGGAGATAGGGCGGGCGCTCATGGCATCCCGCAATAATGTGGTTAACTTTCCGATTCGTTCTGCCCATCCTGAGATGGATGAGGTGACGGGCTCAGAGTCTGATAAATTCCAAACTGGCACATTGGCCTTGTTGATCTGACGGGTGGTCTTCCGTCCGAACGCTGCACCTGCCCGGTTCGCTTATGCGAATCGGGTTTTCTTTTGGCTGGCGAAATTGTTTCTCTCGCTTGAAGGTTCTCTCCCTATTTGCTATATGTAGGTCATTAGATACTTTCTCATGAGAGGGGCGAGCACATGAAAGCAACGACTTTCACTTCGGAATTCCTGAGTGCTGCCAAACAGGCGCCTCGGATTTACTTTGCGCCTGTGATTGGCGCCTACAAAGCCATCAAGGCAGAAATTGCGAAGGCTTCAGGCAGCAAAGGCGCTCCCAGCGCCAAGCACTAAGGCTTACAGAAACCCGCCGATCGAGCGGGTTTTTTTGTGCCTGGAATTTACTGGTTTCTGTGAAGCATCCCCATGGAGCAAGTCAACTTTCAGGGGGCCATCATGCTTCTCGCAATCAACGATCCAGCTGTGCAATCCGCTTTGATAAATGCTTTCGCTGCTGTAACCAGCACTGTCCTGGCTGCGGCGTCAGCTGCAGGGGTCATGCCGAGATAAAGGAAAATTAGGACATACGCGCTGCAACTGATTGTATTTAAATATTTTTCTAGCGTCGCTGAGCTGCTCAGGGTGGGCTTTATAGGCTTTTATAGTCAATTATAGAAACGGCTCTGAACGCCTGATTGAGGTTATGCCGAGGCAAGGGGGAAATTCACTCATTTGTCCTGTAACTCATTGTTATTAATGAGTTTATTTCGACAAGAGGGCGTGCCGAGATAAGGCAAAAATTAGGGCATTCGCTCTGTAACTTGCCGCACTTAAACGAACAGATTGGAAATCCTGCTCAAGCGAAGGCGCGCTTAGCGTAATGGCTTCAGCCAGATACCGCTGAGGATCAGTTCGGCCTGCTGCGAATTAAGTAGGCCGATCTGGAGTTGGCAAAGGTACTGGGGTGTCGGTATCAAGGCTCTGAGCCCAAGTCTCGACCAATGCGTGATCGATCACCAAACCCTCGCTCACGTCGGCCAATGCCTCGCGTGTTAGATCAGCGAGTCGTTGGTCGTGATTTATTGAATTGGCCATTCCCCGTCCATTTTGCCGTGCTCTGCTGCTAGCTGACGGGCGTTGGCTCTGAATAGCCCGTCTTCACGCCCTGGGTGGCCGCGTAATGGCGGGTTTGGAAAGCCAGGACATCCTGCATCTGCTTGCTGACGTCCTCTTCAAGCCCCCATTCATAGGCCAGCTTGTCGAGTTGGTAGCGAGAGACAAGCTGGGTCGCACGCGGTGAGCGCTCTGCTGGTTTCAGGTTTGACCAACTGCTGACAAAGCCTTTTAGGCGCGCGGCTTTGTCCGTTGATACACAGGGAAAGCGACGCAGCAGGTCGACGAGATAGAGGGCACGCAGCTTCTGTTCAGGCTGGCGCAGCTTGCCTGCCACTTCACGCTGCAGTACTGGCACGAGGTCGCGCTCTTCGTACCACAACTGCTTGGCGAGCTCCACAAGAGCATCGGACGCAACTTGGCTAAGACGCTGCTGGGTGACAGTCTCCAGAAGCGTGCCAAAGCTTTGTTTACGATCCAGACGTGGCATCTCGCCCATCCTCCAGGTACTTCGCTGTGACCAGTTTCAGGCAGCCTAGCATTGCACTTCGGTTGCCCACGGCATAATCGATTGCCTCTGTTGCTAGTGTAACAAACTGGCCGACATCGACACGGCCACATTCGATGAGCTGTTCGATATCAGATTGATCGTTTTCCGTAAAGCGGCCGAGCTTGGAGATGGCCAGATCCACGCCGGCGGCAACGAAGATATGTAGCGGCTGCTCACCCTCGAAACCCTCCATGGGGATGGCGCGCTCGCGGTAATCCTCGTGCAGTGGCCCGAGGGCATTGGTGTAGTTCTGGTCCAGGTACACCTGCAAGTCGCGGCCGTCGCCGTCCTCATATCCCTCTGGCGGTGTGTAGACGGCCATGATCTCGTCCTTACGCAGCACACGGGCCGCCTCGATCTCCGCATCGATGTCCGCACTACCACGCGCATGGGTGAGCAGGTGCACCGCGCAGCCGCCGAAGACGAAGACCTTGAGTGAGCCTGGCGGATTGCCATCCAGTAGCGGCAAGGCCCGGGCGAACAGATTACCAATGGCCTGGCCCAGCGGCGTAGTCAGCCGGACAGGTTCCGCAGCCCCCTCATCGGCAGTCTCAAGTAGTGTCATCTCCACCTCCGCTCAGTGCATAGGCTCAGTGTGCCGGTTCATGTGCTACGTGCGCCATCGCTGTTCACAAGCGGCACCCCGAGTAGCTTTAGCTGTGTAGTGGCTTCGACCAAGCGCTCCTGCAGGCCCTGCGTCTACTGCACCTGAAGCGCGGATGCTTCGCTCAGCCGGGACACCTCCTCCTGCAATGTGCGACAACGCTGTTCAAGGGCTTCATTCGAGCGTTCGGAGCCGGCCAGCGTGCTCTGCAGAGCCTCCAGGGCCTGAGTTTTCTGCGCCACTAGCTGTTGCTGTGCATGTCGCTCTTTTTGCAACTGCCGCGCCTCGGTGAGCAAGCGTGCATTGTCGCGGTTCAGTTGCGTCAGTTCGTCCTGCTTGATTATCAAGGTCTGCTGCAGTTGCCGCAGTTCTAGTTGCAATTGTTGTATCTGCGACTCGTGTCGGCGTTGTTCCTGCTCACGCTGTTCCTTGCTGGCCTGCCGGTAGTGCTCCAGGGTGTCGCGCGCATGTCGGTGTTTTTCCTCCAGCGAGTGGATCTGTGCGTCGCGATCCTTGTGCCGCTCCTCCAGGTCGCGATTAGCCTGCTGTAGGCGGGCGTTCTCGATCTCGGCCTGCTGCAACTCGTGATGAGTGGTCTGAAGTCGTTCCGCGTCGAGCGCGGTCTGGCCTTCCAGTTGTTGGATGCGGTTTTCGGCCTGTCGAAACCGATGCTGGTAATCGAGCCGTTCGCGGGCCAGTTGTTCGCGCTCCTGGGCCACGGCGGCCTGCGCCTCCTCCTCTAGCTGATCTGCCAGTTGGCTGACCAGATTGGCCAACTGTTCGCTGAGCGGGATCAAGGCCGCATCCCGGCCGCGCTCGGCGTCTTCAAGCTCTTTCAGGTAGCGGTGAATGGTGGTCTTTGAACCGGTATTGCCCAGCTCGATGCGCACCGCATCAATACTGGGGTGGATATCGCGGGCGAGTAGAGAATTCCGGGCTTTCTGCACGATTGCTTTGTTGATGCCACCGCGGGCCATAAGTGGAACTCCTGACGATTTCGTTCTGTGGTATGTACTATGTAAATACATAGCATATTATCAAGAACTTCGTTTTTTTCCGCTCGTATTCTAGAATTGGATAATCATGAATTATCCAAGGTGATGCGGTGTTTTTGTCGTTTGGCAGTCGCTCACCGGTACACCAAGGGGATGCGCTCAGATGAGCCAGGAGATCGAGCGGTACCTGCAGGCCGGCACTCGTGCCAACACCCGGCGGAGCTATCAGCAGGCGCTTGAGCACTTCGAGGTGACGTGGGGTGGCTTTCTGCCGGCGACTAGCGATACAGTCGTGCGCTATCTGGTCGATCACGCCGCCACCCTGTCCAGCAATACCTTGAAGTTGCGCCTCGCGGCGTTGGCGCAGTGGCATGTCAGCCAAGGCTTCCCGGATCCGACCAAGACTCCGCTGGTCCGCCAGATCCTCAAGGGCATTCGTACTTTGCACCCACGCCAAGAGAAGCAGGCCGAACCTTTGCAGCTGCGCCAGTTCGAACAGTGCGTGTTGTGGCTGGAACAAGCTTTGGAGCAGGCCCGCGCGGAAGACGACTTGCCACGGCTACTGCGCTGTTGCCGCGATCGCGCTCTGATACTGATCGGCTTCTGGCGGGCCTTTCGCAGTGATGAGCTATGTCGCCTACAGGTCGAGCACATCCAGGTGCGGACCGGGGAGGGCATGCAACTGTTCCTGCCCTGGAGCAAAGGTGATCGGGACAACCAAGGCCAGACCTTCAACGCGCCGGCGCTGGCCAGGCTGTGCCCAGTACAAGCCTACGTCGACTGGATCAGTCTTGCGGGTATCGCACGCGGGCCGGTATTCCGTGGAATTGATCGCTGGGGGCACTTAGGTGAGCAGGGCTTGCACCCAAATAGCGTTGTCCCACTCATGCGCGCCGTACTGCAGGCAGCAGGGCTGCCTTCGGAGCTGTACAGTAGCCACTCGCTGCGCCGCGGGTTTGCCACCTGGGCCACCCGCAGCGGCTGGGATATCAAAGCGCTGATGCAGTACGTAGGCTGGAGCGATGGGCAATCCGCATTGCGCTATGTCGAGAGCACAGGAGTGTTCCCTGGGCAACTGAGTGCGCTACAACACATCTCAAACTGGCCCGAGGGACTGCCATAAGACCGCCTTCCGCGGCCCCGATCTGCACCTAGCTGCGCACTGGGAACACCAGCTCGTCATGTGCGGTGCAAATGAGTCGATGATCCAGCACATGGAAAATTGCAGGGTTCTTGGCATCCTGGGCACCCACAAAGAAGAGGTAACTGCGGGATGCCTGCTTGTCTTTTTTGGCTTTTATGTTCTCTTGCCGGGCTATTTCCAGCTCATTTTTCAGTCGCCCGCGGGCAGCTGCTGACCACTCGCTCCAAAGGACGACCACCTGGTAAGGCGTTAGTTTTTTCTCTTCCCATTCGCCCGCGTTGAGTGAAATGGTCAAGTGTTCATGCTACAAAGACGCGCTGAGGGAACGCTGGTCGAGGCAGTCCAGGTTGTACTGCCTGCGAGGCTGAATGGATCCAATGACTGGACGATGGAGAAGCTGACCGAGCTGATAAGGGTCTATGACCGGGACGAACGAGTCTTGGGCTACGACTTCCAAACGGCATCAGGCCAGACCTACTCGCACAGAGATTGCCTGTACTCACAGGACGGAGCCAAGCACCAGGTCTATTGTTCGATGATGTGTCCCGCATGAGATGGTCGCCACCTCTGGTGGTTCTTGGCAGGGCCACTCACGAGGTTTGACAGGACAATGAAGGCTCTTCCCGAGAAAATCCTGGACATCATTCAACAGCTTCCAGAAGGTGAGGTTCTGACACCTAGCAGATTCCTGCATCATGGTTCTCGCCATGCTGTGCAGCGAGGACTCTCTCGCCTGGTCGAAGGTGGAAAGCTGTTTCGCGTTGCTCGGGGCATTTATGTTGCCGCAGTCGAAACTCGGTTCGGCGTGCGCCCGCCGGCACCGGAGAAGGTTGTCCACTCGCTGGCTAATGCGCTGGGTGAAGTGCTGGTCGACCACGGGGCTCGTGCCGCGAATAAATTAGGGCTGAGCACACAGGTTCCAGTTCGCTATGTCTTTCTAACCGACGGACGCTCTAGGGAGCTTCAGGTAGGCAAGACCACCGTGTCGATTCGGTATGCGCCTCGATGGTTGATGGCTCTAGGCGCTACTGGAGCGGGGGAAGCCATTCGAGCATTGGATTGGATTGGCGAGGCAAGCGTGGGGTATGCCGTTTTCAAACTTCATAAACTACTACCCGAGAGCGAATGGGGTGATCTGGTGTCAGCTCACCGCTCGTTACCTATCTGGATGGCGAATGCAATCTGCGCTCAGTCGAGTTGCACCCACCCTGTCAAGTTGGGCTAGCGGTTTAGCTGTAGCCTACTTACCGCCAGATCGGCATCATCTGGAATGGGGCAATTCGATGTGAAAGCCCGTGAGGCCGGCGGCTGAGGTGCACCAGATGCGGCCTTTGTGAGCCTCAATGATGGATCGGGTGATGGCAAGTCCGAGCCCGGCGTTGCTCGGGCTCCCCTCCCGCCGAGCGGGGTCGACCCGGTAAAAGCGGTCGAAGAGCTTCTCTAAATGCTCTGAGCTAATTGTGTCCCCTGGGTTCTCGATGCTGAAGGTTGTGGAGTCCGCTGTCTCGCGGATCAAAACCGAAATTGTATGTCCCACCGGCGTGTAGCGCAGTGCATTGGACAGCAAGTTGGAAAGTGCACGATCAAGCATCAGCCGATCTCCCAGCACTTGGCCTGTGCCTGTGAGCGATAGTTCAATGCCATGTTCTTCGGCCAGAAGGTGGTAGTAGTCAAACAGCTTGAAGACTACGTCAGCCAGTTCGATCCTGGCCTGCTCGGGGATGATCAGGCCATTATCAGCCTTGGCCAAGAAAAGCATGTCATCAATCATCCGAGACATGCGCTTCAAGTCCTCCAGGTTGGAGTAGAGATTCTCTTCATAGGCATTGATATCGCGTTTCTTGCTCAGCACGACCTCGGTGTGGGTCATCAGGTTGCTAACGGGCGTGCGTAGCTCGTGGGCAATGTCGGCCGAAAAATTGGAGAGCCTAACGAAGGCATCCTCTAGCCGAGCCAACATCGCATTGAAGGATAGAACCAGTTGCTGAAGTTCCCGCGGCACTGGTTCGAGAGGGATTCGTTCCTGTAACGAGCGAGCGGACATCCCGGAGGCCACATGAGTGACTTGCCGCAGAGGCCTAAGGCCGCTGCGAGCAACCACCCAGCCGAGCGCGGCACTGAACAGGGCACTGATGACCAATCCAATCCAGAACCATCGTTGCAGCGTGTCGAAAAAGTGTGTGTGATTGGTGACGTCAAGAATCAGCAAAGCTGTGAGCGGCTCAGCCTGATCGGCTACCGAGATTTGCGCCGTCATGCCGCGGTACATGTGTTGGCCGTTCTGCCACTCCCACATGCTCTGCTCATTTTCACGTCTGAAACGCTCTGGTACTTCGACTGCTCTGGGGTCGGAGAACAGTACAGAACCGTCACTGGCCAGGATAGTGGCCGCCAGATCCTGATGGGCTCCCAGCAAGGCTCGCAACTGCGGTAATTCTTCCGAAAGGCTCGCTTCACCGCGAGCATTGTTGAGGATATGTTTGGCGGATTCGAGTTTCTCCACCAGGGCCTGCCGATCCAGCATCTTGAAGTGGTGCTGGCTGAGCATATTGAAACTCAGCCCTGCTACCGTCAGGACTGCAATTACCGCGGACATGAACATCAGGCTCATGCGTGCTGTCAGCGAAAGGTGCTTCATATTCACTCCGGCGCATCCATCATGTATCCCATGCCGCGGGCGGTATGAATCAGCTTGAGATCGAAATCGTCATCGATTTTTGCGCGTAGCCGGCGTACCGCAACCTCAATGACATTGGTGTCGCTGTCGAAATTCATGTCCCAAACCTGAGAGGCAATCAGCGACTTCGGGAGCACCTCGCCGCGCCGGCGCAGTAGCAGTTCCAGCAGTGAAAACTCCTTCGCGGTCAGGTCAATTCTTTTCCCGCCACGGATCGCACGCCGCTTCATCAGATCGACTTCCAGATCGGCAATTTTCATCGTTGTTTGCGTGGGTGAGCCATTGCCTCTACGCAGCAGCGTTCTGACCCTGGCCAGAAGTTCTGAAAAAGCAAATGGCTTGATTAGGTAGTCGTCCGCACCTAGCTCCAACCCTTTAACGCGGTCCTCCACACCATCGCGTGCCGTCAAGAACAATACGGGAACGTCTTTTCCTGCGGCGCGCACCATGCGCAGCACTTCCCACCCGTCCAGCCCAGGCATCATCACATCCAGGATCAGGAGGTCATAGGACTCACTCAGCGCGTGCTGTAGAGCATCTGTACCGGTCATAACCCGATCGACATTGAAGCCCGCTTCACTCAGGCCTTGCTGCAGGTATGCACCGGTTTTGGGTTCATCTTCAGCTACCAGTAGTTTCATGCGAGCAGACTCCAAAAATCGGGTGGCCTGAGTTTGCAGGCAAACCGCGGCCCCAACCAGAAGCTTACGAAAATGTAATTCTGACTTCAGGTCTCTGACAGGGTGGCTTGTCTAGGGTGCTAGCATGAGCATTAGGTTGTGCTCTCGGCCCTCGACAGACCAAAAGCAGAGGTGCCGGCCATAGTTTGCACTGATGGAGACTGCCCTATGAAATCGCTGAAACCTTTGCTTCTGGTTGGTTCGCTACTGCTGTCTTCTATGGCTTGGGCCGAAGGGGGCAGCGACCGTGTATTCGAGCGCATCCAGCAGATGCGCGACAAAGCAGAAGCCGTGCTGATCCAGGCGGAGAAGGCCCCGGTCGGCGAGCGGCATGTGCACATGAAGGAGCATATGAACATGCTCGAAGAGATCATGAGCCAGCTGCACAACGAACATCCCGCGCCAGACATGTCAGCCGAAGAGCATCTAGCCTGGATGGAAAAGCATGACAAGCTGGTAGACGACGTGCTGGGTCAAATGATTCGAGAGCACAAGCTGATGATGGCCGACAAGGAATGCCATCAGTAAAGATTTCCCCCATCTTCCAGGCCTTTCGTGATTGCTCCTTTGGCCTAGCGGCGCCTTTATGGCGCCGTGCTTTTTCCCAGCTGACGCAATTGTAGTTTTGGGGTCAGCGGCCTGGCAGCAAGCGGGGAATAGCATGAGATTTCCAGCATCCATCGCGAGGTCTCACCATGAAACGCATACCCCTTAAGCTGCTGATCAGCACTCTGTTCATCAGCACCACTTTTCCGGCATTTGCCGAGGCCGGCGGCAGTAGCAATGGCATTGGGCAGCAGGCCCAGGCGACGCCAGCGACTCGTACCATCTTGGTAAAGATGGACGACATCAACTACAGCCAGAAAACGATCGATGTGAAGCCAGGTGAAACCGTGCGCTTCGTTCTGAAGAACGAGGGCGCGTTGATGCACGAGTTCAACATCGGGCAGGCAGCGTCCCAGCTGGAGCACCAGCGCAAGATGGCGTCCTTGTTCAAGGACGGCACACTGACCCCGACCGGCATGGCCGAGCGCATTGTCTGGCATGAGCGTTATGGCACGGGAGACTCCAACCCTCCAGGCTATCCGAAAGTCATCAAAGCCAAGCATGACGACCCGAACGCGGTTCTCGTCGAGCCCGGCACAACCAAAGAGTTCGTGTGGACCTTCCCTAAGGCGGGCAGTTTGAGCTTCGCCTGTACATTGCCTGGGCATTACCAGGCGGGGATGGTCGGTGAGTTTGCTCTGCGTTAGTCCGGCACCGGTGCTACCCGTTGGCCGCGAGCTGGGTAGCACCGATTTGACGAACCTTACTGCGATGTAGTTTTCACGTCAGCGTACCGCCAGCTGCACCTCATTAGCATCGGGACTCATCCCTCCTCAACACCTCAGAGGCACACCATGAAACTCAGACCCGCTTTCATAATCACCACCCTTGGCTTGCTGCTCAGTGCTGCCAATGCGCTGGCCAGCCCGGGCCACAAGAAAGACAGTATTGGGCAACCGGGAGACGGTCAGGCAGTAGATCGCACCATCGAAGTCCGGATGGGGGACATCTTCTTCGAACCCAAAGCAATGGAGATCAAAGCAGGCGAGACAGTTCGCTTCGTCCTGAAAAATGACGGTGCACTGCTACACGAATTCAATCTTGGCAAAGCGGCATCCCATGCCGCGCACCAGAAAGAGATGGCCGCGATGTTTCAGAACGGCACGCTGTCCCCTACAGGTGTGCATGACATGAGCAATATGGGCCATGCCATGGGCGGCATGAAGATGGTCGGTATGGAACACGATGACCCCAACAGTGTTCTTGTCGGACCTGGAGCAAGCGAAGAGTTGATCTGGACCTTCTCCGCCGCCACCGAACTGGAGTTCGCCTGCAATATTCCAGGACATTATCAGTCGGGAATGGTCGGTAAGGTGACCGTACGCTGACGTTTATTGATACTCGCCAACTCCGTCCAGTCTGAGACACCTATACTGATCCGGCCGCCATTGAAACGAGGCTATTGTCGTGGACCATACCCATCACACCAGTACCACTGAGCCGCCTTTTTGGAAGAGCAAGATTGGCATTGCGCTGATCATGCTGGCCGTAATCGGCATCTTCTATGTAGCGCGTGAGCATTACGGTCATCTTTCGCAGGCCCTGCCGTACCTCATCCTGCTGCTATGCCCGCTGATGCATCTGTTTGGCCACAATCACGGCGGGCACTCCCACTCCAGCAGCACCGCTGTTTCCAAGGACGAAGAAAGGACATAGATCGCATGCAAAAGACCTCCTGCCATCATGACCAGGATCATTCACATAACTCGCACGCCCACTCCGAGAGCCAGCGCGACCCGGTGTGTGGCATGGAGGTGAAATCTGATAGCCCATACCGCGAGAGCGTTGAAGGGAAGACCTATCGCTTCTGCAGTGCCAAATGCCTGCAGAAGTTTCAAATTGATCCCCACTCGTACATGGGCCACTCGTCTCATGAAGCACATCAGCATACGAGTCACCCTACGATATCGGCACCAGAAGGAGCCGCATATACCTGTCCGATGCATCCAGAGATTCGCCAACCGACCCCTGGCAACTGCCCGATCTGTGGCATGACGCTGGAGCCTGTCATCCCGGAGCTGGAAGAGGAGGAAAACCCGGAGCTGAAGGACTTCTCTCGGCGATTCTGGTGGACCCTACCGCTGACCGTCATCGTGACCGTGCTGGCGATGGCTGGCCATTCCTTGCAACTGTTTCATGGCACGACCCAGAACTGGGTCGAGCTGGCTCTGGCGACGCCCGTGACGCTATGGGGTGGCTGGGTGTTCTTCGCCCGCGGCATTGACTCCATCCGGCACCGCAGCCCCAACATGTGGACGCTGATCGGATTGGGAACTGCAGCTGCCTACCTCTACAGCGTGGCCGCTACCTTGGTTCCGCAGTCGTTTCCGGCGGCCTTTGTCCAGGACGGACGTATCGGCGTCTATTTTGAAGCAGCCGCGGTGATTATCTCACTCACGCTGTTGGGCCAAATGCTCGAACTAAAGGCCCGCTCGCAGACGTCCGCAGCTATCAAATCGCTGCTGGGACTGGCACCAAAGACAGCGCGGCGCATCATGCCCGATGGAGTAGAAGAGGACATTCCTCTAACCCATGTCCATCAGGGCGATCATCTGCGTGTCCGGCCAGGCGAGAAGGTTCCTGTAGATGGCACTGTGCTGGAGGGTGAGAGCGCAGTCGACGAATCGATGCTTACTGGAGAACCGTTACCCGTGACCAAACGGGCAGGGGATGCCCTTATCGGTGCCACCCTAAACACCCACGGCAGCCTAGTTATGGAGGCGCAGAAAGTCGGTGCCGAAACCATGCTGTCGCAGATCGTGCTGATGGTGGCCAAGGCCCAGCGCTCTAAGGCACCCATGCAGCGTATGGCCGATGCCGTTGCGGGGTATTTCGTGGTCGGGGTGATCCTGATCGCGATTCTGACCTTCTTCGGCTGGGGGCTGTTCGGGCCGGAATCTGGCTGGGTATTTGGCCTGATCAATGCGGTGGCGGTGCTGATCATTGCGTGTCCCTGCGCCCTGGGTCTGGCAACCCCGATGTCCGTCATGGTTGCGACTGGCAAGGCCGCTAGCAGCGGTGTGTTGTTCCGCGATGCCAGCGCCATCGAAAATCTATGCAAGATCGACACGCTCATCGTCGACAAGACCGGAACCCTGACTGAGGGGTGCCCCGTATTCCATAGTGCGGAAGGGACAGGCGGTTACGACTCCAATGAAGTGCTGCGCCTGGCTGCCAGTCTCGACCAGGGTAGTGAGCACCCGCTGGCTCATGCCATCGTCGATCATGCGCGGGGTCAAGGCATTGCACTGGTCAAGCCGGACACTTTCGAGTCGGGCTCGGGTATTGGCGTGCGCGGTCAGGTCGATGGCCATCAGCTGCAGCTCGGCAACACCGCACTGATGGACGAGGCGGGCGTCGATATTACCCCGCTGCGCAATCGCGCCGAGCAACTGCGTCTGGAAGGCATCAGCATCATCTATTTGGCCGTTGATGGTCGCCTGGCGGGACTCCTGGCCGTTTCCGATCCGATCAAGCCTACTTCTCAACAGGCTGTCTCCAAGCTTCAAAGCGAAGACGTAAAGGTCATCATGGCCACTGGTGATGGCCTCACCACAGCAAGAGCCGTGGCGAAGCAGCTCGGAATCGAGGAAGTGCATGGTGAGGTCAAACCGCAGGATAAGGAGAAACTGGTCGCCGATTTGCAGGGCTATGGCCGTCGTGTCGCCATGGCGGGTGACGGCATCAACGATGCGCCCGCCCTGGCCAGGTCTGACGTAGGTATCGCCATGGGCACCGGTACCGATGTGGCGATGAACAGCGCCCAAGTGACGCTGGTCAAGGGAGATCTGATGGGCATCCTGCGAGCGCGCACCCTGTCAGTGGCAACCGTGAAAAACATGAGGCAGAACCTCGCCTTTGCGTTCCTCTACAACGCGATGGGAATCCCGCTAGCAGCGGGGCTGCTGTACCCGCTGACGGGGCATCTTCTGTCGCCCTTGATTGCTGCGCTGGCGATGAGTGTCAGCTCGGCGTCGGTGGTCTTCAATGCTCTGAGGTTGAAATCAACGGACATCGGATAGGCTTCCATACCACCGACCAGGTGATTATTCAGAAGCGCATCTGACCGGAAAATGCCGTACGGTAGTTTCCGGTCCGACCTATCTGTCGCAACACATAGTGACGAGGTGACGTTCGATGGACTGTTGCCGCTGCGGGTAGGAGACTGGTCGTCGTTAACCCATGAGGACTCTCGGTGGCCCGCATTCGCAGACTGATTATCAGCAACTTCCGATCTATCCAGGCGCTCGACTGGGTGCCGGCCCCAGGAATTAACTGCCTCATAGGTCCTGGCGATAGTGGAAAGTCCAGCATTCTAGATGCGATTGACCTTTGCGTCGGTGCCCGCCGGGGCGGCACGTTCGGCGACATGGACTTCTTCGCTCTGAACGTCGAAACACCCATCACCATCAGTGTGACGCTTGGCGATTTGCAGGTATCGCTGATGGATATCGATGTTTACGGCGAGTTCTTGCGTGGATTCAATCCAGGAACGGGAGAAGTCGAAGACGAACCGCGAGCGGGGCTGGAGACCGTTATCACCTTGCTTCTGCAAGTTGGTGCCGATTTGGAACCTACCTGGACACTTTTTTCTGAGCGTGCGGAGCAGCAGCAACTCGAACGCACTCTTCCCTGGAAGGAACGAGCGGCACTAGCACCCGCCCGTATCGGCAGCTTTGCGAGTTCGAACTTGTCGTGGAGTCGTGGCTCAGTGCTCAATCGACTTACTGACGAGCGTGCAGAGCTAGGTGCCGAACTTGCGCGCGCCGCGAGGCAAGCAAGAGCGAACTTTGGCAATCAAGCCGTCGGACATCTAACTCAGACGCTTGAGGTGGTGCAACGCACGGCTCAGCATCTTGGGGTTTCGGTTGGAGCGATGCCACAAGCACTCCTTGACGCACATTCTGTGTCGATTGGCGAGGGTGCGATCGCGCTGCACAGCGACACAGGCATTCCCCTTCGCTCCCTTGGCACGGGCTCGTCGCGATTGCTAGTGGCAGGGTTGCAAAGAGCTGCAGCTAGCGCCGCGCCAATTGCTCTTGTCGATGAGGTGGAATATGGGCTTGAACCTCATCGGCTCATGCGATTCCTGGACTCCCTGGGCGCAAAGGACGCTGCCGCTCCGCTGCAGGTCTTCATGACGACTCACTCACCGGTCGCGCTGCGCGAATTGTCCGGCAGCCAGTTATTCGTTGTTCGGTCTGGGCCTCAACGCCACAGCGTTATGGCGGCAGGGGAGGCCAACGAAGTACAAAGTACCCTTCGGAAGGACCCAGAGGCATTCCTCGCCAAATCCATTATCGTTTGCGAGGGTGCCAGCGAGGTTGGCTTCGCGCGTGGCCTTGACCAATGGTGGGGCAGCCTTGGCGCTACCTCATTCCTGGCTCATGGTGGCGCTTATGTGGACGCCGGCGGGGGAAGTCCCGATAACAGTCTTATCCGCGGAACGGCACTTCAGAACCTAGGCTATCGCGTGATGGTTTTTGTAGACGCCGACAAACCTTCGACCGCAGGGCTACCTGAAGCATTCTTGGCCGCAGGCGGACAAATTCTGACATGGCGACCAGGTCTCACTCTGGAGGACGAGATCTTCCGCCATCTCAGTGACCAAGCACTCGATGCACTTCTGGCGAAAGCCGAAACAATAGTGGGTGCAGAGCTGATGAATGCGCACATCCAGACGAAGTCCCAAGGACGTATGACACTACATGACATCAAAGCTGAAAGACTTATTCAGGGCTACTTGCCCGCGACGCGAGAGCTTTTGGGAGCTGCATCTCGTATCCGCAACAGCGGGTGGTTCAAGTCGTTGACAACCTATCAGGAGGTTGCAAGGGACATCGTCGGCCCGTCTCTACAGAACGCCGACCAGGGCTTCATGGCAGTCACGAATCAGCTCTGGACGTTTACAAGTGCCCCTTGAGATCGATCTTTTCGCTATCGAGCGTGGCTCCATAACAGCCCCCGCAGGTTGTGGAAAAACGCAATTGATTGCCGAGACGCTCATCGCGCATAGGCAGAGCAAACCCATACTCGTACTAACGCACACGAACGCAGGCGTTGCGGCCTTACGGGCACGCCTGAGACGAGCCGGCGTTCCTAACTCCGCATATCGAGTCTCCACCATTGATGGATTCTCGATGCGCCTCATCGCTAAGTTCCCAGCGCGAAGCGGCCATAACCCACAGATCTTACAGCTCCACCAGCCCAACACCGACTACCCTGCAATTCGGCACGCCGCCATGCTGTTACTGCAGGCAGGCCACCTTGCTCAGCCTCTCCGTGCCACTTACGCGCGCTTGCTTGTCGACGAATACCAGGACTGCAACGTCGTCCAGCACGCCATCGTGTCAGGTTTGGCCCGGGTGCTACCGACCTGCGTGCTCGGTGACCCAATGCAAGCCATCTTCGACTTTCGTGGCAATCGACTGGTGCATTGGGCGAATGAGGTGCAGCCCCTGTTCCCCGCGGCAGGAGAGCTGAGGATACCCTGGCGCTGGCGGCTGGCCGGAGCTGAGAACCTTGGGCAGTGGCTACTCGCCATACGGCAGCAACTTCAAGTTGGCCAGCCGGTGGATCTGCGCACGGCTCCGGCAGAAGTGCGCTGGGTGCAGCTCAACGCCGGGACCGAAGTCCAGCAGCGGCTGGTGGCCGCTAGAACCGAGTCACCCAACGCTCGGGGCAGCGTCCTCATCATCGGGGACTCCATCAACGTGCAAGGTCGCCATCAGCTCACGAGCCAGACACCCGGCGCCATGGCCGTCGAAGCCGTCGACCTAAGGGACCTCGTCAACTTCGCCAGGAACTTTAACCTGCAGGGTGCCAATGCTCTGGCACAACTTGCGGAATTTGCTTCAAGCGTGATGACGGGGGTAGGTGCAGCAAACCTGCGAACGCGTGTGGAGTCTCTGCGCACAGGACGTGCCCGAACGCCACCGACCCCAGCCGAGGCCGAGGCCGTCGCATTCGTCGGGGAGCCAACACCGCAGCGAGCACTCCTTGTGCTCAACGCCCTCGCCGAACAGCCGGGGGCACGGGTGTACCGACCGGAAGTTCTGCACTGCTGCCGGTCCGCTATGCAAGCTGTGGCGGGAGGTACAGCCGACTTTCTGAGTGCAGCCATTCAAGCGCGAGAACGCAATCGACACCTTGCCCGCCCCATCGCAAGACGCTCGGTAGGCAGCACATTACTTCTCAAGGGGCTCGAGGCGGATGTCTCGGTTGTTCTGCATCCTGAACTTATGACCGCTCAGAATCTGTATGTCGCCCTTACGAGGGGCGCAAGGCACGTAGTGGTGTGTTCATCGAACCCCATCCTGATGCCTGTGAACAACGGCTGAGCCTTACTGTTGCGTTTGCGCACTTGACCTTGCCATCGTGTCAAGGTCGATGCTGTCTGTGCGGTAACTTGAGCCGCGGACGAAATGAGGTGAGAGAGATGTTCAGCCTGAATGTTTCGGGTATGGGTTGTGGCAGTTGTGTCAGCAAAATCACGAAGGCCATCCAGACGCTGGATCAGGACGCACGCGTAGAGGTGGATCGGGCAGCCGGCAAGGTCACTGTAGAGAGCACAGAAAGTGCCGAATCGATCCGCGAGCTGATCCAGGAGCTTGGTTATGCGGCCCAGGTCAGCGCTTGAGCGCTGGCCTGCCGACCGACTAAATCTCCAGTTCTGAGAGCTCTTTCAGCCCGTGAATACTGGTGACCTCGTTAGTAATACCTTCATCCCCATCTCGGCCGCGAAGCCAGTTTGAGTGATCGCCTGGCTCGCGCATTTCCAGCGTGTCATAGGAGTAGCGCTTTCGCTTGAACAGGCTTTTCAATGCGGCGAACTCGTGGCTTTTCTCGTCTTCTATTCCGACGACTTTTCCTACAAGCGCCTCCCAATGACCGACGCCGTCGGCCAGCATCGCCTGGTAAGTCTCTGGGTCCAGCAAGGCTTGCTGTTTGAAATGAATGATGCGGTGTGTCATAGACGCGCTCGGGAGTGGCCAAAGAGAAGCCGCTAGCCTATAGGTTCCGGGTCATTCGTGAATAGTTGCCCTGAGCTTTAGCAAACCTTCGTTGACCCACAATTTCAACCAAGTTGCGGCCTGCAGGGGGGCTTGCTCTCCATGTGTTGCGCTCAATGACTCGCAGAGTTCGGCGAACGATCCACCCTCGACGAAAAACCGCAATGCTGACGCCTCTTCTGGCTCCAGGCTTCGGTAATGGCATACGAGGTTATGACGCCAGACCAGACAGTCTCGATTCCCGGCTGGTTGGGTGGCAACGGGAAGCAGATCCCCAGACTTGGCAGCCTTCCACAGCGCCAGGGTGTTGTACTGCAATCGCAGCCATCTGGCAGATGGAGTCAGGGAAACCCTGAATGAAACCCAGTCTTCAGCCGAAAACTCACTGATGGCCTGCAGTGAAAGCGCTTCGACATCCTGAGCATCGAAAGCCAGTGTAAAAGCCCACTCCAGCTCCGCGAGTTCGCGCATCGGTGAAAGTTGAGGTTCCGCAATGTAGCTGCGAATGAACTCGGGCAGCTTTTCACCCAGCCAGCGAATGCTGAAATGCCGCGGTGGCCAGGCGGCGATATAGGCCAGTGCGAGTTGCTCGAACGACTGTTCTCCCAGCCATTGCTGCAGCGCCGGGAAATCCTCGCGCAGCACCGCCAGCAGGCGCGAGCGATAGGCGTTATGGTAGATCCGCAGGCCTTCGAGGGCACTCAGCGCAGTGCAACCCCGGACTTGCTCCAAAAGCTCGTTGGAGGGCAGGGCACCATCTGTCAGGTAAGTTTCAAATGCAGTCTGTAAGGCGCTTAGGCTCAAAGGGTTGCCCTCGATATCACGCCATTGGCGATAGCTCGGGCATGCTCCAACTCGGATAACAGATCCTCGAACGGTGGAAAATGATCATCCCGCTCGATCAACGTCGACGTTGGACCCAAGTAGCTCAAAGTCTTGCTGTAGAGCGCCCAAACCGGGTCAGCGATGGGCTGGTCGTGGGTGTCGATGAGGTATTGCCCGTAATCGCTATGCCCGGCCAGGTGAATTTGACGAATCCGCTCGTGCGGCAATTCCAAGATGAACTGCCATGGGTCGAAATCCTGATTTCGTGCGCTGACGTAGACGTTGTTCACGTCAAGGAGCAATTCGCAACCGGTCAGGAAACTCAGTTCCGAGAGAAACTGCGATTCGCTCATGCTGGACGTCTTCCACTGCACGTAAGAAGAAACGTTCTCCAGCACAATGGGACGTTCCAGAACATCCTGCACTAGACGCACCCGCGCGGCGACATGCAGCAGGCTTTCTTGGGTAAACGGCAGCGGCAGCAGGTCGTGGAGTTGATGGGCGTTGCCGCGACTCCAGCACAAGTGGTCGGAAACCCACTGGGGCTGTACCCGGTCCGCCAGTTGCTTGAGCTGTCGTAGGTAGCCCATGTCCAGGTTATGCGAACCGCCGATCGACAGCGATACTCCGTGCATCACCAACGGGTATTGCTCGCCAATCGCATCGAGAAAGTAGAGGGCCTTGCCACCGCCCACCAGGTAATTCTCGGAAATGATCTCAAACCAGTCGACCGCAGGTCGCTGTTCAAGAATCTGCTGGTAATACTCACTGCGAAGGCCAAGACCGAAACCCAGTGTTTTGCGCTTACTCATTCAAGACTCCAGCAGGGGAGTGGCAGGCACTCCCCGCAACGGCATTATTCGCTGGTCTTGCCACCGGCCTCATCGCACTTGGCCTGAGTCATCAGCTTGAAACCCTGGCCTTTACATTCTCCCTGGCCTTTGCAGGCATTTTTGGCGGTCATGCAGTCGTTCTGGCCCTTGCAACCGTTGACGCCGAAGCACTTCACTTCAGCTGCTTTGGTGTCCTGGGCGGCCTGGACAGGCAGGGTAGCAAACAGGCTGGCGGCCACGAGAGCCAGAGCGGCACCGGTAGCGACGTTGGATTTATTCGACATAGTGACAATCTCTCTTAATTGTTGGTGGTCTTATCCGCGGGTGCGAATGACCCTGAGTAGCTTAGGCATCGCTGCCGAGCATGCCCTCTCAAGAAATTCGCAAGGCTTTATGAGGGCATGAAAGACAGTACCGAGCCTTCTGGATGGGCTACAAGAAAGAAATAGCAACCTGACAGAACTGTAATGTTCGGCTCAGGTTGCTGACAGGCCCTCTTAGGGATGCTCCGATCAACTTGTCGTGCAGCCGCGGCAAGTTGCAATTTTCCAGGCACCTACAGCGTCATTGGACGAAAAGTGACCGAAAAATCATGTACGGAGAGCTTTTTCGACCGGTTCTCCGTGTT
>Ga0209389_1000291_pt1 | contig 31208 bp, 31 predicted proteins | sample CowpearedBW_FD_187526 | JGI IMG/M metagenome (GOLD analysis project Ga0209389, IMG submission 187526) | Root nodule microbial communities of legume samples collected from California, USA - Cow pea red BW (SPAdes) (version 2) | ecosystem: Host-associated > Plants > Roots > Nodule | place: USA... | reverse complement strand
CTGGCGCACACGCATCCGTCGCGGCTGGGAGCAGGCCCCCACGCCGACGGTCAATCCACCCGACAGATCGTTTGAGAAAAATGGTCGGAGCGAGAGGATTTGAACCTCCGACCCCTAGTCTCCCAGAGATACCAGAACGTCATTCCAGCACCGTCCAAGAGCTATCCAAAAAGCCATTTAATGCCGCAATTGTCGATAGTTATACTATCTCCCTGAGGACCGCCAGCTACCGGTGGATATCACTCAATCCCACGCCGTTGTTTCCCGGATGTTTCCCAGGCACCGTTTCGTGATAGAGGCTTTGGGGAAACAACTGGGAAGCATCGGAGGCCAAATGACTAGGGGGCGCAACCGGCTCGCCGCCAAAGCGGTCGAGAAGGCCGTTGCGGAGGCCAGGGACGCGGGCAAGCGAGTCGAGCTGAGCGACGGTGGCGGCCTCGTGCTGCGCTGTCAGCCCTCCGGCATCGCGAAATGGACCTACGCCTATCGGTCCCGTGCCAAGGGCAGCATGCGGCGCGTGACGCTCGGGGTTCACGGCCGAGAGGCCCCCTCCCTCACCCTGAAGACGGCCCGGGAAGCTCGGGACCGGGAGGAGGCCCGGAACGCCCAAGGCGAAGACCCCAAGGTCGCGCAAGAGCGTGAGCACGCCGAGCACCGCAAACATACTGTCACCTTCGGCGAGCTGTGCGACCAATACGTCGAGCACATAAAGGCCATCGACCCTCGCACGGGCAGGCCCCGCAAGAGCAGTTGGAAGAACGACGAAGGGTACCTGAAACGCCCTAAGGCGAAATTCGGCAAGCGCGCAGTCGGCTTCCTCACCCGTGGTGAGGTGAGGGAACACCTCGAAGAGATCGCCAAGGACTCCCCGTCATCGGCGAACCGGACACAATCGGTTATCCGTACCATGTGGGGATACGCGAACGACCGTGAGATTTTGACGGAGAACTTCCTGCACGGCATGAAGAAGGTCGGCGGCAGGGAGGTCGAGAAGGACCGGGTCCTAACGCTAGACGAACTGAAGACCTTCTTTGCCATCCTCAACGACGAAAAAGCGAGTATCACGGACGCGACCCGCTTGGCGCTGAAGGTCGTATTGCTGACAGCCCAGCGGCCGGGCGAAGTCGCGGGCATGATGCATTCCGAGCTTCACGATCTCGAAGGTGAAAAGCCGCATTGGATCATTCCCGCCGCCAGGACGAAGAACAAGAAGGCGGAGCATACGGTCCCCCTCTCCCCGACTGCGGTCGAGCTGATCGAAGCGGCCCTGGAGATCGGGAAGCCGGAAGAAGGAGAGGACAAGGACGACAGGCCTGTGTTTGCCAGCCGTTTCGAGAACGTCGGCGCACTTGCCCGCCACTCAATGAGCCAAGCCGTCCGCCGACTGTTGGAAGACAAAGAGCTTGCGGCCTTCACGCCCCATGACCTTCGTAGGACGGCCGCGACAATGGTTCAGGCGGCCCGGCTGCCCGTTGACTACGTGAAGGCCCTTCTAAATCACAACGACAAGGGCGTGACTGGCGTCTATGCTAGGTGGCATATGTTTGAAGAGAAGCGTGAAGCGGTCCTTGCCGTTGAAGCGCAAGTGGGACAACTCGTCTGAAATCCGTATCGCCTCCCGAACTCCTTCAAATTTTCAGATCACGTGTAGGATCAACGAAAGCCCGATTACACTGATTGTTGCGAACGCAGACCATGGCCAAAACCCAGCGCACACTCCTCGAAAAGATTCTAGGAATAGTGCGGCCGCTATTCTGGCTGTTAGTCATTGCCTTGGCTGTAATCTGGGCCACTCGACTTCTCACCAGCGCCTATCGGCTTTGGTGGTTCGCGCTCATTGCTCTGCCAGCTGCGTGGGTACTTTACGTCCTGAGAGTGTTTCAAAGAGCAATCTACGGTTTCGTCGAAGTCGTCATTGGTATCATCACGGTCATGAACACTTACACTTTAGCCGTGACGACCAACGTAGACGTTATGAGCGATACAAGAACACTCATGACACTCGCGGCAGGCATCTACATAGTGATACGCGGGCTCGACAACATTGATCAAGGGTTGAGGCAGTGGTGCGCGACTTTCCTTCATCCGGACGATGCTCTTTCCGCCATTTATTATTGGGAAGTTGGCGTGAAGGGCAGATTTTTGAGCAGGAAACTTAAGCGCGGTATTTATCTCAAGATGGCCCGGCCGCTCTTCAAGGAAAAGTGGATTGAATTCGAAGAGCTGAATCGCGGTGTCGACAAAGCCAAACACCACGCAACTGGCTATTGGTGGTCACGAAAGTACTATGCGCTTCACTTCATGAACGAACGGGCCGTCAAGCTGTGCCGAGTTGATAGACATGAGTCGCACCGCAGTAAGCGCTGGCTTGCGCGTCAAAAGCACGAACGCAAGATGCGCCATTTGACGATCAGACGATTTTATTCCGCTGCGATCACTGCGAAGAAGAGTTCGCGCCAGAACAGCTAGTCGTCCTTGCACCGCCGGTGGGCCATGGTGAGCTGATTTTGCGCGCGCTGCACCGAGGTCATGCTGCGTCGAGCCATCGCCGCGCTTCCGCGCGAAAACTAGCGCAACACCTCGAATTTACACCCATTCCACAGCGCTTCGGCAGTTCTTCTGATCGATCCGCTGCGAATTCTCCAGCGAAACGCTCTTACCTGCCACCCAGCAATACAGTCGCTCGATTATGAGAATCGAAGCTTCAAATAGTTTCTTTCCATCGCCCCACGTCATCGGCCGAACGGCATTCTTTTTCTCGCGCCTAGTCTGCGTGAGAGAATGAGCTAGATGTTTATCCCTAAGATTCATCACGGATGACAGTCTCTCAGACTTCGATATCCCGCGGCTTCCTTGATGGCCGCCTTTAGCTCCTTCCATACCCGCTCCGTGCTGTTCGCCGAATTGAGCGTTGCCGCCTCTAGAGCTCGCGCCCAAATCTCTTCGTCATCGTCGCTACTCTTGAAAACGCGCCCTCCCAAATTGGCGTGATGGCTTCGTGTTTCCTCGTGCCTCAGTCACCTCAGGGCTGTCGATCAACTCGACAAGGGTTCGCGCGGGTCAGCGCTGGTCAATCAATGTCTACTCTCGCGCCGCCGCTTAGTCCCTCCCACCCCCCGATCTCAATCGACCGGATTGTATTGTCGAGCAGTTCATTCTGCTGCCTCAAGTTTGCGCTCGTCTTCTGGCTCTAGCGCCTCGGCAAGCAGCGCGTCGAGAAGACGGCTGCGGATATCGTCGACGTCGGCCAGACTCGCCTCAAGCCGGTCGCACAAGCCCATGAGTTCGTCGACCTTCGCCACGATGAGGTGCTGCTCGGCAAGCGGCGGGAGAGGAAGAACCAAATCTTTGATCTTCCCGACATTGAGGTTTGGTTGAGGGCCACCTTCCGCCCGTTGCCGCATTGCGTGATACTGTTGTTTGAGTGCCAATTTGACGAAGCGGCTCAACTCGCTGAACGATGGAAGCCACTTAACAACTGCGCAGGCTTGGTTGACTGTCGCATCAAGCCCCAATTCTGCTACCTGTCCTCGCGTCTTGCCTTGCCCATAAAGTGCAACAACCAAACTTCCTTTCGGATATATCTTTAGCCGACACTCATTAACTGCCTTACGGGTGACAAAGTGCTCTGCGCTAAGAATTGGATCCCCGTTTGTAGCGGCGCTATTAATCCAAGGGACTGTCCCTCCTTTGTAATAGTCTAACCGCGCTTTCGACGGCGTAAGGCCCGTGCCGATGTCACTTATTTGTTCTAGGCGCACCCAAGTCCATCCGGTAGGCAGGCGGAGGTTCACATCATAGCTCCCGCCTAGATCGACAATGTCACTAGCCGTTATGCTCTGCTTCTCCTTCTCGATCCGCTTCAATAGATCAAATGCGGGTTCGTCAGTGGGAGTTTGTGCCACCAACTTTCCATTCACGGCCAGGTTGAGGATCGTTTGACGCAGATTCCTAATCTGGTCGGCGCGCGCGGTGAGCGCGGGCCAAGCATCGAGCGCAAAGCGAGCGTCGTTGCGGAAGCGGCTCGGATCGGGCGCGTGGAGATGGGCGAGGGTCGCTACCGTAAACCGGTCGCGCATCTCCTCCCGCTCCTCGAGTTTGTCTTCCAGACCATCGCACAACGTCATTAGTTCGTCGATCTTGGCGACGATGCGGCGCTGTTCGGCGAGAGGTGGGAGTGGGACCACGAACTGGGTTACATCGGTCAAGCGGAAGCTGTTCTTGATCCCGCGCTGGGGTTCCTTGAATTGATCTTGCGCAAACGGCGACCGAAATAGCTCGGGTAAATAATGTCCCTTCATCGCGGGCATTGGTCGAACCATGGCCGTGTGCTGGTTGATGTATGCTTCGCCGAAGCCCTCTGGGATCAACCCGAGCATCCCGACATCACCAGTAATTGAAATGAGAATATCATACGCTTCCAGGCGCGTTCGAGTGCCTTCCCCATCTGGTGGTGGCTGCACGCGCTGGATATTGTCGAGGCGAAGGCGATAGTGATCTTTTGATAGATTGCCCATCCGAACGAAGATCGCGCCACTGGTCGAATAATGTTGAGCCCAGTCGCGAGAGCCGCTCGTGACGAACTGACTAACATCTCCGAGGCGAGCCCACGCCCAACCGCTGGGCAACCTGAACGGGATTTCTTCGTGGACCAGCGGCGGCAAGGGCCTTTGCCTACCGATGATTCCTGATTTGAAAAGCCGCGCTTTCTCCGCTGCAATCCGCCTAAGCAACTCAGATGCAGGCTCATCGCTAGGATCCTGCGGCACCAGCCTGCCACGCACCGCTAGATCAAGTACGAACCGTCGCAGGGGCGGCATCGCATCCGACGTATCGGCGATTCGCTCGTACTGCTTGATTAAGCGTTCAGCATTCATCGCGCGAGCGCCTCGGCTAAAATCGCCTTCAATTGATCGCGCAGAGCCGTCGTCTCGGTCTCAGCAGCGGCTAGGTTCGCTAGCAGCTCCTCGGGATCACCATGATCGTCCGCTACTGTATGCGGGTTCTTGATGTCGAGGTTGTAGCCTCGCGCCTTAACCGCATCGGCGGTGACCTTCCAGGCCAAAGGCCCTTCTTTCCGGCCCTTGCGCTTTGGCCCACCCCACCAATCAATGCAGCCCTGCAGATGCTCCAGGCGGATCGGCCTCGTCATCGAGTACGCCTTCTGATCTGGCGGCACACCGTGTTCCCAGAACCAAATATCCGTGGTCGGCTCTCCCTTCTCGAAAAACAGGAGATTCGTGCCGATCCCAGCATATGGCTTGAATACCGAATTGGGCAGTCGAACGATGGTGTGGAGATTGCACTCCTCCATCAAGTGCTCCTTGAGACGCGATTTAATGCCCTCGCCAAAGAGCGTTCCATCTGGCAACACGACCGCAGCACGCCCACCCGGCTTCAGCAAACGCACGATCAGCGCCAAGAACAGGTCCGCAGTTTCGCGCGTCCTAAACTGGGTCGGAAAATTGTTTTCGATACCATCCTCTTCCCTTCCGCCGAAGGGAGGGTTCGTTAGCACGATGTCGACGCGATCGGAGGGGCCATAGTCAGCATATGGCCGGCTCAGCGTGTTATCGTGTCGAACAAAGTTAGGATTCTGAATGCCGTGCAGCAGCATATTTGTAACACAAAGCATATGCGGCAACGGCTTCTTCTCGACCGCTTTAAGGCTGCTCTGCATCAGAGCTTCGTCTTCCGGACGCTTCACGTAGCGCTTGCGCATGTGCGCGAGCGAGCACGTCAAAAATCCACCAGTGCCACAGGCCGGATCAAGCAAGGTTTCTCCTGGTTTCGGATCGATCCTGTCGGCCATGAAGGCAGTCACCGCGCGAGGCGTGTAATACTCACCAGCATTTCCAGCGCTTTGCAGGTCGTTCAGGACTTGCTCGTAGATGTCTCCAAAATGCTGCCGCTGCGCGAGGTCGTTGAAGTCAATCTCTTGAATCTTGTTGATGACTTGGCGCATCAACTGACCAGATTTCATATAATTGTAGGCGTCCTCGAACACGCCGCGAACGACTGCCCGCTTTGCGCCACCCGGCCCGCTGGTTTCCAAGGACTTCAGCGTCGGAAACAAATCGGCATTCACGAAATCGAGAAGCTTATCGCCGGTAACGCCCTCGGCGTCTGCAGCCCAATCCCGCCAGCGCCGCCCCTTGGGAACTGGTGAAGTGTGCTTCTTGTTTAAGAGTTCAAGTTCCTGATCCTGATCATCGAGAATCTTGAGAAAGAACATCCAGCAAAGTTGCGAGATCCTCTGGGCGTCACCGTCCACACCCGCGTCTTGCCGCATAATGTCTTGTACGGATTTGACTACGTTTCTCACTGACGACATCAACCGGCATCCTTGTAGAGAGTGTTCTGGAGGTCTCGCACCGCAGCTTCAAAATCGGACGGAGAGCCGAATCGCTTCACTAATTGAACCGGAGTGCCCATGCTTGAAAGCGGGGCAATCCGCAACACATTCGGATCGTTCAGGTCAACCACTCCCTCGTCCTGATACTTGTCCAACAGTGCCTCAAGTACGGCTCGCGCGGTTGGGCCGTACTTCGCAAAGTAGTTTCTCTTTCGAATTTTTTCCGCACGCTCTTTTCGCGTAAGCGGGCGCTGGTCGTACCCCACATGAAGAATTAGGTCGAACGGGTCCAAGTCTTTGCCAACATCTGCCGCCAGATTCTTCAGGCTGACGCCATACTGTTCAAGTTCGTCAACAATCGCTTGCTTTCGATCCGCAGAGTTCCAACGTCGTATAAAGTCGTTCAAAGACGAGAACTCGCTCCGGACCTGCTTTTTTGCGAACTCACGGTACGATTCCGTGACCAGCTTGCCATCGGCGCCAACATATTCGACGCGTTCGCTCGTGATCCGGACTGGTACGCCGCTCACATAAATCTTCTGCTCTCCGGGGATGTCGTCCCCATCATCCTCTCCGTCATCACCTTGCCCACCATCGGGATCGGGAGGTACAGGATCGTCGTTATCGCCGGGCTCATAGATCACAACGGGTTCGCCGTCGAAATCTGGATCGTTAAAAAGGGTCGTGGCTTTCTTGAAATCCATGATCGTGAAAAAGAACTTGTTGTACTCCTCCAGAATCCTGGTGCCCCGGCCGATAATCTGCTTGAAAGTCGTCATCGAGTTAACCGTCTTATCCAAAACGATCAGCTTGCAGGTGCGCGCATCGACACCGGTTGTCATTAACTCCGATGTTGTAGCAATGACTGGGAAACGACTCTGAGGGTCGATGAAGTTGTCTAGTTCTGCTTTCCCCTCGTTGCTGTCTCCGGTGATGCGCATCACGTATTTTGGATGCTCAATGGCGAGCGGCCCGGCCTCGTTGACAATAGCCGCTCTCATGCGCTCGGCATGGTCGATGTCTTCGCAAAAGATAATCGTTTTTGCGTATCGGTCGGTCGCTTTGAGGTACTGCATGACACGACGCGCAACCAGCCTCGTACGCTGATTGAGTACCAAGATGCGATCCATGTCAGCCTGATTGTATTCCCTTTGTGGTACCTCGCGCCCGAGGTCATCGACCATTCCCTGCGGGGGCGTCCAGCCCTCGATGTCCTTATCGATGTCGATCCTGATTACCTTGTAAGGCGCCAGAAATCCGTCTTCGATTCCTTGCTTTAGGCTGTATGTGTAAACTGGCTCCCCAAAATACGACATGTTAGAGACGTACTTCGTCTCTTTTGGAGTCGCCGTCATCCCGATCTGTACGGCACCCGTAAAGTAGTCGAGAATCTCCCGCCATTGAGCGTCTTCGGCCGCACTGCCGCGATGACACTCATCAATAACAATTAGGTCAAAGAATTCCCGTGATAGTTTTTTGAAAGACTTATCTTCCTCTGCCGTCCCGGTGATTGCCTGATATAGCGCGAGATGAATTTCAAATGCTGGATCAAACTTGTGACCGGTGACCTTCACCATGGCCCCAGCGAACGGCTTGAAGTCGTTGATCAGTGCTTGGTCGATGAGAATGTTTCGATCTGCTAGGAAGAGCGCTCGTTTAACCTTCCCGGCTTTCCAAAGCCGCCAGATGATCTGGAAGGTCGTGTAGGTCTTTCCGGTTCCGGTAGCCATAACCAGCAGCACACGTTTCTGCCCTGCTGCAACGGCTTCGACCGTGTGATTTATCGCGTCGGCCTGATAGTAGCGCGGCTCCTTTCCGGATGCGTCCTCGTGAAATGGCTGAAGAACTAACTGTTCTTCTTGATCCTTGATGCCCCGATGAGCCTTGTATCGAGACCAAAGGACGTCCGGTCCTGGAAACGTCTGAAGTGCAAACTGACTCTCAATGTCCTCTCCCGACGCGGGCACCTTGTTGTGGGATGCAAAGGCATCCCCGTTCGAACTGAACGCACTGGGGACATCAAGTATCTCAGCGTAGCCCAGAGCCTGTTGTAGACCGTGACTCACCGTGTGGTTGTTGTCCTTCGCTTCAACCACGGCTAGAGGAACGCCGAGTTCCTTGTAGAGCACGTAGTCCGCAAATTTTTTCTTCTTCTTATTGCGACTGGCTACGTTTCCTCGAACCACGACAGGGCCGGGCGCAAGCGTCACTTCGCGCCGGATTTGCGATACCGGATTCCAACCAGCATCCTTGATGGCCGGGGTTATAAATAGGTCGCAGATATCAATTTCGCTAAGTATTTTCTTGTCAATTGAGCTCAAGCGCTGGCCCCGCTATTTGCGCTCTTTTATCGGTTTCACAAACGTTTAAGGGAGCGCGCCCCCTCCCAAACTGCCACAACCGTCGCGACAGTCAAATGTAACTTTGTACTACTGGTCACTGCCCGATTCGACTAAGGTCGCAGCGCCCGCAGGATACTGCGTCGGCTGGTTCTCGGTCCAGAGAGGCGAAGGAATGCCCCTATCCAAACTGTACGACAAAGCTCTCGTCTATGCCTCTGAGCTGCACCGAGATCAGGTCAGGAAAGGAAGTGGGATACCCTACATCGCCCATCTGTTGAGCGTTTCGAGCCGGGTGCTATCGGCAGGAGGAACCGAAGTTCAAGCCATTGCTGGTCTCTTGCATGATGCGGCGGAAGATCAGGGCGGCCAAGCCACGCTTGATGTCATCAAAGCCAGGTTCGGAACTGAGGTCGCGCAAATCGTATCCGATTGCACCGACTCGTGGGTTGACCCCAAGCCCCTATGGCGACCACGGAAGGAAGCCTATCTGGCGACCTTGCCCAAGAAAACACCGACGTCCCTCCTCGTCTCGCTCGCAGACAAGGCCGACAACGCGGAGGCCATCTTGAACGACTATCGCAACATGGGTGAAGGTCTTTGGGAGCGCTTTACAGGCGGTCGCGAGGGTACAATTTGGTACTACCGCGAGCTGAGTGCCATTTTTAATCAAGCATTGCCCGGACCGCTGGCGCACCAACTATCGCTGAGCGTGTCCTGCTTTCCCTCCCCCTAACGCGGTGGACAGAGCCATGTCCAAGCGCGACACCATCACCAACAATCTCTTGACCCTTACCAGCAGCCATTCGTTTGTGAAGGCTGCGGACGGTTGGCTCGTCAAGAAACTTGTGACGCTCTCTAAGAAGCCGCAGGCTTGCGAACTGTGCGGTACGCGCTTTCGTCAAGGTGCCGTAGTCGAACATCGCAGAAGCAAGGCCACCGTGCTTGTTGGTGGAAATTGCCTCAAAACGTTGCAAGCTCACCGGTTTCCGAAACGGTTCAAGTTCAAACCGGAAAAGCAACGCACATTCACGTCGCTCCGGACGCACTATCGCCCGCTGATCGATCCCGGCAACTGGCTTTTGTGGGTGCGGGAAAATGCTCCGCCGCGCTTGGTTCAGGTCGCGTCGGATCTGTGCATATTTGGCGCGACTCCGGATCCAGACCAGCTTGAGAAATTGATCCGATTTCACGATAAAACTCGCCGCTTCCCGCGGAGCACCTTGCTCACCGATCCGCAGGCACTGGAGCGTGCACTTCAGACGAAGATTCCAAACTACATCACGATTATCCAGGCGCAACAATTGGAAAGGCAAGGGGCGAAGGTAACCACGTCTCCTCAGGCGAAACTGGAGATCGCGGCCTCCACCTACTTGAAGGACCATGTGCTCAGACGGATTTGCGCGGACGCCGATCTCGAGATTGTGTTTAGTCACTCGGGTATAATGCGCACACCTGTTCGTATGTTGACAACTCCCATTGCAATCCGCTCAAGGGTTGGCAATCATGGAGTGATTCGCTGCATTGATGGTCTGACATGGCTACTCGCCAAAAGACGTTCGTCGCCTATGCCTCCAAGGATAAGCCCTTGGCGGACGGGATTCTCGATGCTGTGCGCAAGGCCAATGCCCTTCAGGCGCTCCCGGTCATCTACGAGCCTTGGCCCTTCAACGACGTACCGGGGACCCCGCTTGTCTCTCCTATATTAGAAAAGATCGGTGAGTCCCCCTATCTCGTAGCTGATATCACCTATCTCAACCTGAATGTGGTCTACGAGATCGGGTATGCGGTCGGCGTGGATAAGCGCGCCTTCCTGATCCGGCACAAGGCAGCAGAGGGCGATAAGCTGCTCGCAAAAGCGGTCGGCATCTTCGACACGCTGGGCTATTTCGAATACGAAACGTTCGACGAGCTGAAGGACAGGTTGGCAGCGCATATTGACGCAACGCCACTCAGCTTCTCAAAGGCCTTAGACCGGAAATCGCCGGTATACCTGATCGAGCCGCCCGATCGGGGGCACGACATCGGGGTGATGGTGTCCCGGATCAAGAAAGCAGGTTACGGGAGATATCGTAGCTTCACGCCTGACGAGGATACCCGGCTGTCCGCGACCGATGCCATCCGCCAGGTGGCGGCCTCTTCCGGCGTCTTCATTCCTATGCAAGATCCCGCCCAGAACGGCTCCGAAGCACACAACATCCGATGCATGTTTATTGCTGGATTGTGCGACGGAATGGGAAAGCCGAAGCTCCTGCTAGCGCCGTCAACCTACGATGTTCCCCTCGATGTCCGCGATGATGCCAAGCGCTGGCATCATCTTTCGGACATTCACGACTACGTCGCGGACTTCTGCCCTCGCATCGTCGAATACTCCGCGCAGGTCGAGCCATCTGGTATCGACCGGACATCGCTGCTCCAATCCATGAGCATCGGCGACCCGCGCGCCGAGAACGAAATGAACACCCTGGATCGATATTACCTGAAGATCGACCAGTACGACCGCGCTATCAATGGCGAGGTCAATCTCGTGGTAGGCCGCAAAGGTTCTGGCAAGACCGCGCTGTTTATTAGCTTGCGCGATAAGATTCGGGCCGATCGCCGCAATATCGTCCTCGACCTGAAGCCGGAAGGATATCAGCTCATCCGTATGAAGGAAGATATGCTCGAATATCTTTCGGAGGGCGCTCGTCAGCACCTGATTATCGCGTTTTGGGAATATCTCATCTATCTTGAGATTGCCTACAAGCTGCTTGAGAAGGATCAGCGCGCGCATCGCTACAATCCCGACATCCATGATGCGTATCGTGAACTGAGCGGGGTCTACAACGCCTTCAATTTTTCTCCTGAAGGCGACTTTTCAGAGCGGCTGTCCGTTCTTTCGGAGCGACTCTCGACAAGGTATCAGGAGAAGTATGGACGCCAGGACGCTCGCCGTCTCAATGCTGGCGAGGTTACCGAACTCGTCTACCAGCACGACATCCGCCTACTCCGCGAGATCATCACGAACTACCTGCGGAAGAAGGAGGCGGTCTGGGTTCTTTTCGACAACCTGGACAAAGGTTGGAGCACCCAAGGAGTCGACGTCATCGACGCCACCATCCTTCGCTGCTTGGTAGACGCGGGGCGCAAGGTCGAGCGCGAGATGCGGAAGGAAAGCAATGTAGTCCATTGCATCGTCTTCGTGCGCAACGACGTGTACGACCACCTGATGAGGAATACGCCCGACTTCGGCAAGGAGATGAGGGCCACGCTCGATTGGAATGATCCCGATATGCTCCGGGAGATGCTGCGTCTCCGCCTCGTTTCGGGCATGGATACCGACCATTCGGACGCCAGTTTCCACGATATCTGGCACGAGCTGTGTATCTCTCATTACCGTGGAGAGGATACTTCCTCGTATCTGATCCGGCGCACCCTCATGCGCCCTCGCAATCTGCTCAAGATCTTCAATCACTGCCGCGGCTTTGCCACCAATTTCAATCGCGACATCATCAGCGATACAGATATCGAGAAGGGTCTAAAAACCTACTCGTCGGACTTGCTGCAGGAGCTTGACGCCGAGCTGACCCAGGTATTCCCCAGCGCCAAAGACTTGCTGTATCACTTCATGGATTCGAAGAAGGCCATGACCGCGGCCGAGATCGAGGTGATCTTCAACGAGGCCGGCGTCGATTCATCGGAGTACAAGCGCCTACTTGAGTTTCTCCTCTACTATGGCGTTTTGGGAGTGAAGATCAAAGATGACGAGTACTTCATCTTCGATGTGAACTACGATCTAAAGGCGCTCGAAATCAGAGCTTCCCGAGCTAAGGGAGATGCGTTTTACGTCGTTAATCCTGCCTTCGGCCCCGCACTTGGTATCTCGGAAGATTAAAAGCTCCGACAGCCCACCTCTCCCCATCTCACCGCCTCATCAAGCCGGTTATCCAGCACTCGCCCATGGTCGAGCGGCAGGAACGCATGCCCCTCACCAGACGTGAGGTTACAGGCACACATGGTGGAGTGGATGCCGACCTTGGTCAGCTCCGCCTTCTTGGTGAACGCGATATAGGTACAGTTGCCTGCCTCTCCAGGCCTTAAGGCATGAGCAGCCGTTAGCTTCCGGGTGTAGTGGCTGTACGGGTGGTCGGCGTTGACCCTGGTGTTGACTGCCTCCACCACCGAAGGCTCCCGCACAGGCGGCTAGAGCCAAGCCAACGAGAGCAACGCTCAATTTCACGCCCTATTATGCGCACGGGAAAGCTGCTATTGGCAAGCTTTTCAACCCTCCGGGTGAGCGATGCTCGAATTGAAGACCAAGGCCGACCTGCAGAGGCTTGTCGATGAAGGCCTGGAGGAGAGCCTGATCCTCGACTACAAGGCCTCCCCGTCTCTGTCGCGCGACGGCAAGAGCCCCGAAGAGCTTTGCAAGGATGTGAGCGCGCTTGCCAATTCGGCGGGTGGGCAACTCATCTACGGTATCGAGGAGAACAAGGCGGCCGGCAAGCCCTCCAAAGTGGACGACGGTGTTGCCGATGCGAAGATCACGAAGGAATGGATTGAACAGATATTGAACTCAAAGGTCCAACCTCGCATGGACGGCGTACGCATCGAGCGCATCGACATGGAGACCGGCAAGTTCGGCTATGTAATATCCGTTCAGCAGTCGCAGACGGGCCCGCACCAAGCTCCAGACGGCAAATACTACAAGCGATTTAATTTCCAGTCGGTGCCGATGCAAGACTACGAAATTAAAGACGTCATGCGACGATCTACAACACCTCATTTGAGGGTCGGTCTTGCTTTTAGGTCTGGTCTCAAAACAAAAATGTCGCTTCAGCCTAATCAGGAAGTCTCAGAGCCATTTTCAGTTCTTGTTTCCGTTGAAAACTTATCTAGCACTCCCGCATTGTATTCGATGCTGACGATCGGCCTGGATTCCAGGCTAATTTACCGAGACGCCTCCAAGGTGCTCGCCCTCGGTCGTTATCGCGATAAGGACGGAATTGAATTAAGCTGGTATCGTCGGAATTTTGCCGTCCCAACTGATCTTCCCATCTTCAAAGAAACGTCCATCGCATTGCCAGACGCAACATTCACACTTTCAATTCCCGTCCAGCCAATGAGCGAACTGACGATTCGCACCGTTGTCGAGACACCCGGTTACAGTGCTTCGGAAGACTGGACACTTTTGCAGCTGGCCGGAACGCTGGAACTATACCGCGACTAGCAGGACGCCTATTGACCTACCCGCACCTGGCCCGGTAGTTCTCCTACCCGATGGGCTGCTCCAGCAGGAGGTCGCACCAAATGCGCAGGGTGGTCATTGCAGCCAAGCCATCAAGGAGAGGTGTACAGCATCACCCCACATTCAGCGAGCGCCAGGACGAGCGCAGACGCCATCGCGGCGTAACCGAGGGACTGCATCGTGGCGTCGGTCCAAATGTTGGTTTCGGTCTGATGCATATCAGCAAATGACCGAACAAATTCCTTATTCATGAACAAATCACTTTCCTTAATGTGCTCAGGATGAGTCCGACGTTGAATCGCGCCAAGAGTCTGTATGCGGTTTCTCAGCTTGTCTCGACCCTTTGAGTCTTTTCTGCCACGCTTTCGAGAATTGTGTGACGTTGTAGTAGACGGTATTTGCGACACCGCGCCGACTGACGAAGCGTCCCTTTCCGAGAAGGAATTCATTGAGAACGCTGTTGGTTGTGAAGGGGTGTGACGGGCCTGCAATAATGTCAGCCAGGCGCCGAAGGCATGAGCGTTTGCGAACTCAATCCCATCCTTGATGATGGTTGGATGCAGACGCTCGAACTGCTCCCGGATGCGTTCAAGTGATATGCGCGCGGCAGCGTCCTCTGCCGCGGTGTAGTGCATTCCCGTTCCACCTAAACAGCGTCCAAAACATTTCAACTCGTTCGCGCCGCCGCAACGCAGCCTGGTATTTCTCGCGCTTTCTGTCTTGCGAGTCGAGATCCAGCTCTCGGACGTCCATCGGAATTATCAGCGGCTTTTTCCTCAATGTTTGCTAGTCGTTGGTTAGCGTCATCTACGCCTCCTTCCCCCACAATCAGCTTGCGAGCCCGCTCACGATCCGCCGGGAGAATCTGAAACACTTTGTACTCCGTACCGGCTGGGCTCTTCTTGGTTTGAGCCCAGTAGGCGATGCCTAAGTGGAGACATCAATGTGGATTACATCGAAGCCACCCCACTCCCCTGAGCAATGAGCGATAAGCCAGCGCCCGCATCAAAGCCGTTTGCGGCGCGCATCATCTCGGTCGAGACTGGGAGGAAGGTCGCTGCTTCGACTATTCAACAATCGGCGAGACCGACTCCGGGTTAGTCGCGATAGATCACGATAAAGCCGCACGCATCATCCGCGCCTGCAACCGGGATCACGCGTTCGAAGAAGTTGGTGGCGGCGGCGATCGAGGCAAAGCGCGCTACATCAAAGCTATCGACGGGTAAGACAAGGCTATCTTCCAACTCAAACAAGCTCTCGCCAAAGCTGGCCAAATTGAGCCTGGGCTTTTGTAGACGACAAGGCGTAAGCGTTAGACTTTTGCAGCCGCCGGCCACTTATCGTCGGCCTCTTCGGTGTAAGGCTCTGCATTCGCTATGACGTCCGTGCGGATAGCCTCTACTCGCCTCCTCAAATCCAAACACGTTGCGGTAACGTCCTTGACCTGCTGGATGGTGAAGACGTTGTCGCCGTGCTTCTGCTGCTCGAACTCATGCAGATAATCAACGTTGTCCGCGGTGACGCCTACTCGATACGGCGCTTTGGGACGGCCCTTGAATGACTCCTCGTAAGTCTCGCCATGGACGAGGTAATTCCGCTTAGTCTTCAGCGTCCCCATCTCCGCGTATATCTTAGTCAGTTCAGGCTTGTACTTCTTCAGGACCTCGGAAGCATCGCAGCGGTCTTTGAACCACGGAATCTTGCCTCCGAAGGTCCGTTCGGCAAAATCTTCGAACAGAGCTTCCAGTGGCTCCTCGGAGATCATCTCGCCCAGGAGCAACATCGAAAATTCGAGGCGGCCCATCTCCGTGAGGAAGTTTCCCATAGCCATGTGCATACGATCGAGCGGTGTCATTGCCCGTCGCCGCTGCTTCCTACGTCGCTGCGCTCTTCGACCCTTTTTTGCCATCGCTGCCGCTCAGGGGATATCGCCCTTCTTCCTACTACCACCGATTGAGTACGGCTTGTTGAGGAAATACTTGCGATTTCCCATCACGGCTCGGCGTGCTGGTCAATCGAGACCATGATGGCTTCGACGTGCGCATGGCACCAGCCTTCTCTCGTAGCCGGGAGCCCTGTTGAGGGCTTTCAGGAAGGGCGACACAGGTCCGGCTCGTCGCAGAAGTATCGATGCGCTACCATTTCCGTCCTCCAAGCACCTTACCCGTGTTGTGGCCTGGTTGCAGGGCCTTGAGCTTGTCCCTCGCCGCACAGAGGTCATCGATCTTCGCCAGCATCCGCCAGAGCAAGGCCTCTGCTGAGGCTGTCCCAACGCCCGCCCGCTGGAGTCGGAGGATCTCCTTCCGCCGTCTCCCTACCTGCGTGCGCATGCGTTCGATTTCGCCCCGGATGAAGTCGATGTTCGGCATGTTCGGCCTCAAATTTCAAGATTGGCCGATTAGAACGAAAAGAGAACTTAAAGTCGAGTCCGGAGATTCCTCCCAAAGGGCCCGCAGGTGTGTACCTTCTCAAAAAGAGAAAATAATTCTAGAGGGGATATTAAAGCCGAAGATAAAATCTACTGTTGGGGCGCACAAACTGCCCAAATAGAAAATTCCCTTTGCGCCATCCGTGTGCAAATTGGACGACGCGCATCTCGCGCAAAGGAGTATTGACATGAGCAAGGGCGAAGCCTGGCTCCGTTGGTACGCTCAGAACACCGAGTGGTTGCGGCAGGAAATTGAGCGCCGCAATCTCGAAGCGTTCCACGAGCGCATCAGCAAGGTGCTGAGCAAGTAAGGGAAGCCCCGTCGCTTCGGCGGCGGGGTTTTCTCTTGCCCATCCTGCGGACCTTTCAACAAGTCCGCCCCTCCCGATGGCGGGCCCGACACTGAGCTTGATGAAAGACACGGGCAACAACAGCGCCTACCTTGGGGCCGTGACCCAGCGGCCCATCACGTCGATTGTCGCTTGAGCGAAACGAAGAACCCATGCTCCGGAGAGGCAGCGTGAGCCTTTGGAAGCTGTGTGATACCGACCAATTCCCACCCCTCTGAACCAAGCCTCGTAAGTTCCTTACTCATGAGATCTGCGAGATGGTTGTAATCCCGCTCCCAACGAACCAGACGACCTTGTTTTCCCACCTCACTGATTTTTCCTTTTCGAGTTGACGCTATCCCGGAGTCGGCCAGATTCTGACTGGGCCTGGCCCATGAACTCACACTTGTTATCGGGCGCCGTGGGTCGCCTATAAGTTTCAGTGGCGGCGCATTCCTTTGCTAGCCGGGAGTGACGGAGGAGCACTGTGGAGCGCCCGGCCACTGAGAAGGAGGCGTTACTTAAAGCTCGCAGGCCCGCTGCAAGGCGGGTTCTTTAAACGCGATACCTTTCGAGCCTATCGCCCTTCAGCTTCGCCCACGCCGTCATAGTCCCACACCCCGACCATTCATTCCCACCATCGCGATACTTTACAGGCCGCTTGGGACGCGCTGTGGATTACCTCCACACCGTGCCGCGCGTTTGGCGCGGCAGCATGGAGAGGAACGGTCCTCCTATTGATCAATCAAGAGTGCCTTTTCTTCTTTAAGTGCACCAGGATTTCAGGGGCGGCGATTGCCCCCGAGAGGCGGGGTCCCCCTAGCAGGGACCCGCACCCCGGGGGGCTCAACGTCAACTGGGAGCAACTCCCGCCGGGGCCTTGGTCGCCTTCCGCTGGCCGTGACGGAGCAACTGCCAGGAACAATCTCAAACTACGCGTCGGATATCCTCACTGAACCTGTTTTTCCCATTTCCGGTTCGAAGATTCTGACGATCTTACTGGTCTCATCGCCATTTTGGTCCCTCCAGTCGGACGCCCTTGTGCCGATCAGACTTCCAAATCGACTCAAGAAGTCATGAAAGTCTGTTGCGAACGCCTCACACGCTTCCACGATGCGAGAGCTTCGTTGGCGATCACGGCGAGATGAACCGACGGGTCGTTCGTATTTGTCGACATACTTGATTTTTCCTACTTGTTAGAAGCCGATCGGTTCAAAACTCGGGTTCACTCCCGGTAGCGGAGGAGCACAGGTCAATCACGACCCAATTCCGCTCCCACTCTCGTCATGCCTCAGTTTTCTTTTGCGACATCAGCGGTACGCTGCATGCCGCTCACACCACCCACGCCCCCAAAAGGGGGCGCGGGGGTGTACAGCTGTCCTAGTGTCCTACCCGCGGCACACCTCATCCAGTCAGCACCGATCGCGCTGGATGCCTCATCAAGGTCAAACGCTGACACGGCGATATTCTTAAAGTTCGCTGCTATCGGCGCATTCGTGACCACTATTCTGTTTTGGATAGGTCGCGTTCTATTGCGCGTATACATGAGTGATCGTCACCATTTGTCGGACGCAAAAGAACGAGTTGCGATCGTGATGACCTATCTAGCACTGAGCAAGAAGGTAAAGTTGAGTCGTCTGACCGGGCTCTTGTATTGGCGCCCCTCTTACGAACTTCATCAGATGGCATCGAAAAGGATGACGGTTCCGATGCATCTCTAACAGGTGTCATGGCAAAGCTACTCGACGTTAAGACCGCCCCCCTGACGCCGTACCAAGTCGGATTTCACGCCTGACAAGTGACACGCAACGTCAAGACTTCCGCAAACTCATCAGCGCGCCTGCGTCCGGACCAGAGCCACAATTTCATCAAGTAGCTCCGCGAACGACGACGGCGGTCGCGCTAAGGCAAGTCGCACGTAGCTTCGTGATCGTCGGCGCGATGCCCAATAGAAGCCGTCTGCATCCACCACACCAATCCCGTGCTTCAACAGCAACGAACGAAGGGTCTTAGCTTGCATCACGACCGGCAATTCAAACAGTTGCACATTGCTTGCATGCCCTCCAACCGAAGTGAAGCCGACGGACGCTAGTTTCGCGACGGATAGCAGCCGATTCCCCGCAACTATAGAACGCAAATAAGCAGCATAAGAGCGCCCGGAGATCTCCAAAAGCCGCCGCATCGCATGAAGATTGAATAGCGGTACTTCAAGTATGTAGTCACGGTGGATTTCCGCAATCAACAATGAAATCGAGCCATGGGCCCAGAGCGTTCCAAGTTTGACGTCTCTAACATTGAACAGCTTACCGGTGTCTTCGATCACCACAGCCTGAACGCCGCTATCCAGAACGATTTCGTATTGATCGACACCGACCAAGCCGTAAGCACGAAAGCAGCAATCTAGAATTAGGATCACGCCCTTACTTGCGCAATGGTCGCAAAGCTGCTCGAAGGCGCGCCTGTCCATCTCCAATCCAGTGGGATTGTTGGGCAACGTTAAAAATAGTGCGTCTAAATCACCGATAGTCGCCAACAATTCAGATGGATTTGAAACTAGGTCGCCGTCATCAATCGGTGTCAGAAAGCAACCATGCCTTCCAAGGATATGATAAGTCGCATCGTACGTCGGATTAAGTAAGCCAACGCGAGTTAGACCGCGCAAACGCAAGGCATTCGCAACGATCTCAATAAACATCGAGGCCGAGTAACCAAACAGGACGTTGTCACAGCGCGACAAGTCGAGGCCGCCGTGAAACTCGGAGAAGGCCTCAAGAAACGCCGCTTTTTCCGCAGCGATCGATGCACGTTGGCTGGCGAAGAATTGAAGTCCCGGGAGAACCGCGAGCTGACTCGGGGTCAACGGAAGATAAACTTGCGCATCAGCAAGATTTCCTTCGACGCTGAACGTCTCTCGCTCTTGCTGAGTTATTTTTTTTGACAAGGTCTTGTGATCAAAAATGATGTTGACGGTTTCTTGTCGCGAAGCATGTCGCTGGCTTCAAGCTTACTGCCAATCTGTTGCCCTGCGCTCGGACAACCACGCCGACACGACACGAGAGAGTACATCCGCTCTGAGCGATGCAACGACGCCCACGCTATCAAGCCGCCATGCGGTGCCATCGAAGTTCTGCTCGGTCCATCGTAACGGCGACCGGCGACCAGGTATGATTAGCCTATCGAGGGCATCACGGAGTCCGTCAAGCGACCGCAGCGGAATGGGACCGACGGCATCTTCAGAATATCCCCAGCCGAATTTCGGTCGAAGAAGGACACTATAATAGCAGGCGTCACTTGATCTCTCCTCTTGAGTTATTACCACCGCCGCTTTTGTCAATTTTAACACTGAGCTCAGGTGGGCTAGACGCGGCATACGAAATACTGGAACCGTCCCAGAGACCAACAGAGCGTCCGTCATTGATGCCGACTCGTGAAATCCGGGTCTCGCGACCGATTGATCAAGTGTGAAACCGGATTTCGGACGAGACAAATTACTGGCGATTATCTCAAAGCTAAAATCATAGAGCTTACGGATGTACCGCGCCCGACACAACAGGTCGCTGAAGTTCTTGCGGTTCTCAACATAAGCGCCCTCCTGAATCTGCACTGATAGATTAAGCCCGAGATTGCCCTCGTCTCGAACTTCTGTTTCGAAGAAGTCTCCATACTCAGCGGCGGCAACTAGTTGATCCACGTGATCTAAAGCACATCTAGAATTTCGTAACGCCCAGATCGCGAGAGCTCCATCCGCATCAAAATGATGTATAATTATCGAACGAAACTGTGACGGCTCCAAGCCAGCGCGAATGGCATTAATCACACGTTCGGTTGAGGTCCGACCATTCCGGTAAGAAGCTGGCGTCAGATGTCCGACATGATGATCGATGTTAAATGCCGCGCCAATCCGCTCGCAATCATCAACCATGATTGCGCCATCGGTATGCCGTCTTTCGGAAATTAAGAGGGGCAGATCCACTTCAGGCCACATCAAGATTCATGGCGATGCCCTCGCTAGCACCGTACATACAAGAGATATAGGGGCCGACGTTAGGAGTGCCGCGAATACATGTGCCAGCCACGCACGTTCCCAGAACGAACACTGCAAAATTGCAGAAAAATGGGATTAAACCCGCTTTGTCTCCCCCTCTTGAATTGGTTACCTGCGTAGGCTCGACATATCGCTGCACGACAAAGCCACGCTCCATTCGCGCCGCTTCGACGGCGTTTTTCCAGACGGAGGGATCTACGAAACGCCCAACAGTTACATTCTTGCAGCTGCCATCTGATGGGCTCTTCAGTACTAAGTCTTGGGCGTTAGCGATAACGTAGTCATACGTGTCGACAAACTCACTAGAGTTCGACGGACAGCATCCGCCGCGATCCAACTGCCACGTCCACGGGATATGGCGTCGAACAAATTCCGCGTCATCTCTACCAATCTCGTTGGTGATTGAAGCCTCCCAGAGCGCCCCGAATATCGCCTTACTCGAGAAAACCACAGACCAAGGGCTGGAAAGCGATGGCAACTTTCCACAGATTGCGCTCCAAAGTGTGGAACAGGAGTCCCAATTCGACCATAGCCGATCTGTTGGCGTGAGCCCCCGATACACCATATCGAACTGTTCGCCGACAATCTCAAGGCGCGCGTCTATATAGCTCAACGCCGAAGGTGGAACAGTTCGCGCGAGGATACCTTCAATCGCCAAAGCATCGACTAGTCGATCATAAGGCCAAGGCACCTCCTCAATTTCGTCCTCCCAGTCAACTATCGCAACACGGAGCTTCCTCACCGAAGGCTCGCTCAGTGCCCGCATTTGGCGCGCCAGTGCTGGGACGACCGGAAGCGCCGCAAGATTAAACACTCCCTTCATATGACGTTGAATTGCGCGCTTGTAGATGTCGGCAAGAGCATCGGCCGTACCTAAGCCGCCGAGCGAGCTGTCGACATTCGATTCTAGAAACAGGGGGCCATCGGACCCCAAAAAAAAATCGGGTCGCGCCATTAGCTCGTTGGCTGATGCTGGATAGGGAAGCCGATCGAGGCGGGCGATCTGCGAAGCCGACAGACCAATGCTGCGGAGAAAGGTCGTGCGATCATGCGCCATCCTTAAATTCACAAAACGATAAATCAGGTCAAGCAGCCGAACGGCCGCTTCGGACCAATTCATCCAAGTCTTGGAAGTAATAGCGATCGGAAAGTCAAAGGCTTGGAAAGGGTGGACATAAACCACTGGAGTAGATGTAATGCTCCGGCTGATTTCGGAACGCATCCGCTGAAGCGCCGCGGGACCCGACCTATTTACGAGGTCGGAAATCCATGCTTCATGGCTGAGAATAGGCATCGCTGGCTCTGCTCTGAGGAACGCTTTGCGTGAGTTGGAGACGATCCAAGTTCGCCAACATTTGTTCAGAATTTACCTGCGAGCTGAACCCTCGACGTGCCATCCATTCATCATCGAACAAAGTAGCCAGATATCGTTCTCCGCCATCGGGAAATACGCCCAATAGGCTCGCTCCCGGCTGCTCTTTTTGGACGCGATAGACCGCAGCTGCGACGGCTCCTGACGATGGTCCGACAAGAATGCCCTGCCGCGCAAGAAATCTGGCTGTCTCGAATGCGGCAGCATCGTCCACGAGACACACATAGTCGATCAGATCTTTTTCTATAAGTACTGGTTGCCAGCTTAAGCCGAGTCCCGGCGTCTCATAGCTCCGTCGACACGATGAGAAAATTTGCGAGCCGACGACATCGACAGCCACAATTCGAATCGATGGACTATGAGCCTTGATCGCGCGAGCAATGCCCGCAATCTGCCCTCCAGAACTCGTGGCAACTAAACAGAACTCTATCACCTCTCCACACTGACGCAGAATTTCTGGTCCCGTAGTGGCAGCGTGCGCGTCTGCGTTTAACACGTTCGCGGTCTGATTCACCCAGTAGCCGCCGGTTTCGGCAGCAATACGGCGCGCACGATCCAGCTTCGTCTTATGATAGAGACCTTTGTCGTCAAGCGCATTCTCAACAATTATCTCGGCTCCGTATGCACGCATAATACTCAAGTTTTGCGGAGACGTATTTGGATCAACCACTATGATAACTCTTATGGCGCGCTGCGCGCCCAACATAGCTAGGGCAATTCCAAGATTTCCTGATGAACTTTCAACTATCGTTCGGTTTGTGGCGAACTGTTCATCGCGCTCTAACTTGTTCAGAACATAAACGGCCACGCGATCTTTGATGCTACCTGCTGGATTAAACTTCTCAAGCTTCGCGTACGCGCGACCGGCAACTCCGAGAGTATTGGGAAGTTCGACTACAGGGGTCTCACAATATAGATCCCGCAAGTCAGTTATGAACCCAGTGAGATTAGCAGATCCATTTGGCACCGGAACCATCAATACCCCCCAATCACTCGCGCTAGGCGATGCCGCTATTGGTCGTCACGGCCAATCTCACCCATTGCCGCCTCATATTGCGCCAAGAGTCGACGGCTGAAGCACGCCTCCCACTTTTAGTGAGCGGCGCCTCTCGAATGTGCGGATACCTCTCACCCGCTGCCAACATCTCTAGGGCAACGATGATCGACACGCGGAATCTTTCGTGCTCCTGCCGACCGAAAGGCAAGAGCGCCAACTCAAGACCTCTGATCACGTAATTGCGGAGCATCTGAAAGGAATAATTAAAGACAGATTCAGCCAACCATTCATCATCGGCGCGGCCAAGACCAATATCAAAGTAGATCGGATGAACGGTCATCTGATATCGAAGGTATGTTCGATCGATACTCGACAATCTTTGATTCTTGCTGGTGATATGGCTGTAAGCTCTCCAGTCCTCGAGGTCTCGCATATCCTGAAGAATCACTCTTCCAATCTGATTGTCCTCAGTTAGCTCAAAGTGCGCGTTTTGAGCGTGTGGCGTCGTCATCACCATCTGAAACGTGAACAGCAGCTCATGCCACACGAGCATATAGGATAGAGCGAGATCGATTGCGAATTGACTTGGCTGAATCTTTGTGGATCTGACTAGCGCACCAAAAAGATCGAAAGCTTTGCGATCGCTCTCACCTACGACAGAAACGTATGGCAGATAGAGAGATGCTGACGAGGAGTAGGGAAAGGGATAAGCTTCTCGCAAAATGCAGCCATATCCTTCATCAGTAACGACCCCTCCGATTTCTGAGAAGATCCCAACCCGCGTCTTTGCCTGGAGAGCTACCTTTTCCATTTGCGCTGACAAGGCTAGGGAGTGAACGACATCCGCCTCTCGAATTCGGTTCGTGTCGATTGAAAGATCAACCCCAAATATCTTTGACATGACGAAGTGGCGCGCTAGGGACAACGGCCTCAGTCGCGCTGGCACTGGTATGGAATTTCGAACGTTGGGAGAATGATCGGCCTTAACCAAGAGCGCTCTATGGTTCACGCGCTCCCAGACGATGGTGCGCGGGCTAGCAGTTACAGCGCACGCCCCGTCAAAGACTTGACCATTTTTAGATGCAGCCCACGGCAATATGGGGAAGTAAAGTCGTCCATCCTTGGCCAAAGCAGAAATAGCATCTTCGTCCGATCTATTGCGTAGCCACATACGGACAGGTGAGCAAAGCGCTGAATCGGTCGCCAGCCGAAATTGATGCTCCATCAATTCATAAAACGAGAAATCACTAACAACCCGGAGCGTCGGATTGGGGCTGAGCTCCTGCCCGCGCAAACTACAAACAGCGAATTCGTCTAGATGGCTGGCAAAGAAGTCCCGCTGCGCTTGGGTAACGCCGCAGTTTGCATCCAAGTACAAAAGCTTATTCCGCGAGCCGATTGGGGCTGAGCTAAGCCAACTAATGATTCCGTCAGCCTCAGGTGCCATGATTCCTGTATCACGCTAGATCGAGGTCAATAAGATCCTTGCCCTAAGCTTTGCAGTATTAGGTAGCCCGCGCGCTCCTCATTTCTTCTTACGAACGTTGCTAGACGGACGACCCTGGATTGCATCGCGAATACTCGATGTTAATTGCTGGCCAAGGTCCTGGACAAAAAATCTCAGTCGCTCGCGGACACTCATCGGCACGAACTCCACCTCTCCCGGCATGCCCTCAGGCTGACTCTCCTTGTCAATCATGGATATCGCCTCCCTGTATACGATCCAGAAACAATACCGCGATCCCCGAATGCCGGCTAGGGGCTAAAATCTTGGGTTGAAGGGCTAGTGAACCCACGCTACACTTCTAAAGTGCCTCGGGGAGGGTCGAATGAAAAAGGCGCGCGGTCGAAAGATGGCAGTCAACCTTGCGGGACTGTCCGCGAGAGACAAGACCGTAACGATGACGTTGATGCTTAGGCACGCCACTTATCATCTTGCTATTCTTGCGCACCAGTTTGAATTCAAACGTAGACCAAGCTTTAACAACGACGAGCTCGTACAAATGGCTCTCTTGTACGATCTATCAGAGAAGCTCGTTGATAGGTTGGCGCCCAATACCGCAGAGCGCAAGAAGCCGTCCCTCAGAGCGAGACCCACCCGCTGATATTCGGCGCTGGGGGCAAAAGAATGCGCGTTTGTCTTGTTAACCCACCTTTTGTTTACACACCTGAAGAACAAGCCTCAAATCAGCCTGTCCGGCTGGACTCAGGTCAAAATACGTTTCCGATAGGTCTTGCGATACTTGCAAGCGTCTTAAGACAAGCCGGTCACTTCATTAGCTCCGTAGAGATGCCATACCTCACAGAGGGCGAGGCAGTCTCAAGAATAGTTGCACAAGCTCCCGATGTAGTCGCGTTTAGCTGTTGGACTGGCACGCACAGGCTGTTGCTGCGTGTTGCGGAGCGAGTGAAGGAGATCTTGCCCCGCATCAAGATTGTTTTCGGGGCCCACCACGCAACATTGTTCGCCCGTCAAATTCTTGAGAATTACCCATTTGTCGATGCTGCCGTCTTGGGGGAAGGCGAACAGACGTTGCCCCATCTTTTGGATTGCTGGGATGGCGGAACCGATCCGTCGCTCCCAGGAATAGCGTTTCGCAGAACTACAGTCGTACAGATAACTGGCTCTCCCCTCCGCATTCAGAACCTTGAGGCTCAACCCCGCCCCGCCTACGACCTTTTCCATTTGGCCAAGGACACCGGAACTGAGAGAAGATACGGAGCGCGGGCTCATTTAGGGAAGGACCGCCGAACTGTCGTTCTGGCAGCTCGTGGATGCCCATTTCAATGTACCTTTTGCGTGGACGGCAAGTTTTACACCCAGACGATTACTAGAGATCCGGTTTCAGTAGTTGACGAAATCGAATTTCTAAATCGCGAACTCAATGTTGGGTTATTCGAATTCAACGACATGACTTTCACTCTCTCACCTAAGCGAATTCAGCAACTTTGCGATGAGATCCTACGAAGGGGGATAGAGGTCTCCTGGCAGGCGATGACGCGCGTGAATGCCATATCCGCCGATATGCTGAAATTGATGAAAGCAGCTGGTTGCTTTTCGGTATCCTTCGGAGTGGAGACAGGTTCTGATCGGCTCTTGAAGGAGCTGAAGAAGAAAATCACTCGACAAGAGATTGAGGACGCTTTTGAAGCCGCACATCAAGCTGGCCTTACGACAGCAATGCTGTTGATGATCGGCAATCCCGGAGAGAACCAACAGAGCGTACAAGATACAATCGATTTGATTTACGCTGCGAGACCGGCACAGATCGATCCAAACATTTTTCAGGTCTACCCAGGGTCGGCGACGTATGCCAAACTTAAGGCAGAAGGCTGGATAACAGACGACTATTGGTTATCACACGACACCCCACCCTACTACACTGGAGAGCACTCCCTTCGGCAACTAATGCTCTGGCAACGCACCATCCAAATTCATCATGCGCACTATGTGCGAGATTATTTGAGCGTGCGTAGAATGCTGGAACACTTGATCCACAGGTTCAAGGGAAGGCACTTGGGCCGGCTCTTGAACCCGCTCTAAAGACGGCGTGCGAGTAGAAGATTCGGGTGAACCGCATGGCATGCAAATCGATCGTGTTCGTCGGAAATGAAGAAGACGACGAAGATCTTGGTCAAATCTTTAAGTGCCTTGAGCGAAACGGACACCGCGGAAGTCGAGTACACCCCCGGGATTTTGTCTTTCTATGCGAAGATGGAAGAATTCAAGTTTCGGTAGCTGGCCAAGCGTTTAACGCTGACCTAGTAGTCGGCTGGATCTTCGAGGATTGGCTCGCGCCGGGAGGTGCCATATTAGAAGCGCTCGCCCTGGCTGGGTATGAGGTTGTCAATTGCGCTTCCGTTCTTTCTCGTGGGCAGAATAAAGCGCTTATGAGCGCTCGGCTTCATGCTCGTCAGGTCCCGCACGGGACTGTTTTCTGGAGCTATGATCCGAACGATACTCGCGATCGATTCACTGAACTGTCGCGCCCCTTCGTTGTTAAGCCCGGACTCGTTAACTCAGGCGGAAGGACTGTGCGCTCAAGCGGATACGGTGTGTGTCGCATATCCTCGGCGGAAGGCCTTGAGGCACTCCATGAAACGTTAGCGAACTTAGGTCAACCGCTCTATATGCAGTCGTACGTAGAGCGCCCCGAATGCAGAGATATTCGCATTTGGTTGCTCGGATTCGAACCAATTGCCGCATGCTATAAGATTCCCAGAGGGGGGAATTGGATTACAAACACCCATTATGGGATCGATTTGAAGGTATGTGAGCTAACTGCGCCTCTCGTCGAGTTGGGCAAGCGCGCTGCACAAGCAATCGAAGCAGAAATCGCGGGAGTCGATATCGCTGAAACTATGAACGGTGATTTGGTAGTACTCGAAGTTAACACCTGTCCGACTTTTGGACCAGCAGGGCAACTATTTGGCGACCGCATTCCACAAGCCTACGCCGACTTCTTTGCGAAACGATCGGGGACCGATCGATGCGCTTGACGACGACTACCGCATAACCTTGGTCTCCATCACCGACCAGATTTGTTCAACTCTCGGAGCGTGCGAGGTTCAGCAGCTGATCGACGAGTGTGCGCGCAGCCAGTCGGGCCGAAGGCCCGGTACCCCTGAACGGAATGGTGAGTGGGTCGGCGATCCGCCAGGCCCAAAATTCTAATCCCAAGCGGTCGCGCCCGGGTAGCTTCATTTGCAAGATTACCGGCGCATTTCCCTCCCTGCGATGCGCCATCTTGACACTCAAGAGTGAATACTTTCCCTTAAATTATCTCTCTTTTAGGGGGCGGCGATTGCCCCCGAGAGGTGGGGTCCCCCCTAGCAGGGACCCGCACCCCGGGGGCATGTGACAACCTAGAACTAGCGTCCGAAGCCTTCGGTTTGCCTACCGAGGGCCATGACGGAGCACTAATCAAAGGGCCCCCGCACTCTCAATCCAACAGTCAGATGTCCTCGCTGAAATCAATTTTCCCGGTTCCGGTTCGGATAAATCTGACTTTCTTCCAGGTCACATCACCATTTTGGTCCCTCATCGCAGATTCCTTGGTGCCGATGATGCTCCCAAATCGACGCAAGAACACTTCAAAGTCTGCTGCGAACGACTGACAGGAATCCGCGATACGCGAAAGTTCGTCGGCGATTGTGGCGAGATGAGCAGGCGATTCATTCGTATTCATTGACATACTTAGATCTTCCTTTTTGGCCTCAATTCGAAGCCAGTGAGTTCAAACTTCAGGTACTCTTGGCGGCGGAGCGCAGATCAAGGTCGACCCGATAGCGCTCCCGCTTTGGCTATTGTTGGCTACGACATCAGCAGTAGACTGCATGCCGTTCACACCACCCTCGCCCCTTAAAGGGGGCGCGGGGGTGTACAGGTGTCACCGTGCCCTACCCACGACACACCTAATCTAGTCGGCGATAGTGAGGGGCATTGATTTCATTGGGAAATCTAATCCCCCTGCAGACCGAGCGTACACCTGTCTGCACACCTCCAGAGTTTTCGACGCGCCACTTTCGCTCCTTGCGATGTACACCCCAAAAGAGGTGTGACAGTTCTTGCGTAGGTGCCTTAGGTCGAGAAGTAAGCTTCGCTCTAATCTTCATCTTCGACAGCTTCGAAAGCATCTTCTCGCGCGGGCCTGTTCGGCCCGACACGATAGACCGGAACTTCTCGACGCACGCCGGGCACACGGCCCTTTTCTCGCTTGATCCATCCCGCGGCTTCCCATTCCGAGAGAAGGCCCGATATGCGCTTTTTTACTTCCGCATCGATCGACAGGTCAGCGATGCCAGCTATCAATTCCACGACCGGACGATTAGCCTGAGAGTCTGATCGAAACACGCCATCGCGAATAGCATCGAGGACTTTGTCGCACTGTTCGTCGCTAAGCAGCGGACCGGCATTTGAAGAGTAGACGCCAAGCGCAACCGTGTTGTCGGCTGCGAACTCATCATCACCATTCTGCGCTTGAACGCTGTGCATATAGAACAATCGAGAGCCGCTTTCGCGCGGGCTGTAATTGCTCTTGGCGCCCTTGCTAATTGCCACGACGCGCGAAGCATCCTCCGCCGGAATGCGCAAACGCTTCAGGTCAGATTTGCTCAGCCTCTTAAGAGACAACACCGTGCGCGTCGGCGTCGTAATGGTACCGGCACCGCGCGCATCATCCTGCGAAGCGTCTGCAACACTTTTGTTGCTAACGTTCTTCTTGTCGTGATGCGCCAGGAGAAGGGCCACGTTACATTCGGTCGCCACGTTTTTGATCTCCACGATCAGATGATTCATCTCAGAGTTGGCATTCTCGGGAATCGTATGCAGTCCAATGAGAGGATCGAGCACGACCACTTCGACATCTCGCTCCCTCACCATCTTTTTGAACATCGTCACGGCCTCCTGGAGAATTACGACCTTTCCGTCCTTGTAATCCGCAAAGCGCAATGGGCCGTCTGCTCCGCTGACGACAGTAAGATTCTGTTCGACGGATAGACGCATGTCTGCGCTAAAGCCGTGATGAAGCATAAACGCCCCAGCACGCCGCATCATCTCTTCGGTATCATCCTCGCCGTTGTAGACGAGCACCTTGCGCTTTTTGAATGCGCCCGCTCCGAGATGATCGGCACCGCAGGCGAGATCGATACCGACTGACAGACTCCAAGCCGACTTGCCTACGCCGCCGCTTGCCGATAGGAGCGTCACTTGCCCACGTTGCAAATACGTCCCGTACAAATATGCGCGGGGCGGCAGCGCGTTGATATCGAGATCGCGGGGAATGTGCGTGGCGCGATCGTACCATCGATTGGCCTTATCGCTGGTCGCACGGCCGCGTTCGTTGGAAGCGATCCTACTTTTGAAGGCTACGCGTCTTGTGTATCGTTCAATTCCCAGGGTGGTCACCTCGCGTCCAATCAAGCGCGCAACCTCTTGAACGTTATAGTTGCCATCGGCGTCGGCACACACCTCGCGCCTTCGCCCAAGCTGAGCAATCCTTTGGGCACTCACCCCTAGTAGATCGGCGACATGCGTGGCATTGCCTCTCGTCGGAACACTGATCATCTGTGTCATCGTTCTTCTATGCATTCTCGATCTCGTGTCTCCCGCCCGTATTCGAGACGCTGCGAGCAGGAAACAATGCGAGATGATTGAATTCGCGGCTGACCAACCGAGCGCGCAGGCGCGACCGCCCGTTGAGGGACTGTCACGACATCACGCGCTTTGGTTATCGGTGGATTTTCAGACTCGGTTCGCTGTGCAGCGGACGCGATTCACTTCTCGAAGCCAGCGTCACGTACGGCGGCCATCTCGGATTCGAGCCACCGATTCAGGTGACCGAGCTTTCGAGGCTGCGGAATTTTTCCGGCCGCCAACCAGCGATTGAAGGACGTAACGGACGGGCCGCCGAGCACCTCAATGAAGAGGTCGCGTCCACCTAAGCGGGCGGGATGAGGAAAGTCGTGAGGGATAGTTTCGCGCGTCGCGCGATCCGCATGGGCAGTCATAGCCGTGGCTCCGAAAGCGTAGAGGATTGATGGGTTGCTTTCGGAGACCGCCCCGCGGGTCGGTCTTGACTAGTAAGGACGTGTCGCGAAACCGCAGGCTGCCCTTGCCGGGCTTCACCTGCAAACCACCCGTAAGGTGGCCCACCGTTTTTCTTCGGTGTTGGAGGCGGAAAGACACGTCCCTGTGCCTGAACATTCCGCTCCTACCATCCGCCTTGCCTCCGAAGCTTAGGCGGTACGCTTTCAAGGTGCTTAGTCGTCTCTACGCGAAATTGCATCGCGTTGGCAATCAATGGGGCATGACGCCCCTGCTTGCGCCTCGATGGCAGTATCAGTTGTTCAACGCCCCAACCCAACCAAGTTCTTCAAAGCTATCCGAAAAAATCTTCGAGCGCGGGTGCACCCGTCGCCGCTGTTTCCCCGGCGTTTCCCAGATCAAATTTGAGGATGAAGGACTTCCGGTTAAGCCCTTGATTTTATTGGTCGGAGCGAGAGGATTTGAACCTCCGACCCCTAGTCTCCCAGACTAGTGCGCTAACCGGGCTGCGCCACGCTCCGAATGTCGTTCCATTAGCTAGGATCGCCGCTTTGCGCAAGGCGAGGCCGC
>Ga0209389_1000290_pt1 | contig 31345 bp, 15 predicted proteins | sample CowpearedBW_FD_187526 | JGI IMG/M metagenome (GOLD analysis project Ga0209389, IMG submission 187526) | Root nodule microbial communities of legume samples collected from California, USA - Cow pea red BW (SPAdes) (version 2) | ecosystem: Host-associated > Plants > Roots > Nodule | place: USA... | reverse complement strand
AAAAAAAAAAAAAGACCAACAAAATATGAATTAATAAAGCTTTAGACTTTTCTCGCTCTCTCTACATATATATAATCGGCGAAATCATATTAAACTTAGTTGAATTACATTTTTTAATAACTTTTTACAAACACAGATTTATTTAATTCTCGTGATATTTTATTTGTTACAATTAAATCTTATAATAACTTTCTCAATAATTTCAAAATGTAGTAATACTCCAAACAAAAACATGTGTAAAATGAGTAATACTCCAAACAAAAACATGTGTAAAATGAGATCCAGAGATGTCCAGTAGATAATTATTATTATTATATATTATTATTGTATCTTCAAAATTGAGCAAATCTATGTAATAACTTGACAAGTCTGTGTTGATGTCAGCAAGGGAAAGTCAAACTACGTGATGCACAAAATTCCAGTGAGAATGTAATAATAATTTGCAAGTGGCCATGTGTTTACCGATTTGTTGGTGATTGAGTACTCTTTTGGGGGAATTTAAATACAAGAATTTGTTTGTAGTTAGGAATAGTATTTTAAAGAGTAGTGTTGAAGAAAAAGTTGAGAACGATCTCTATTTTGTGATTATTTCGATCTAAAAACAAGTAAAAACATTTTGCTAAAAAAAAAAAATCTATAATAGGTCACGGTTTCTAGTACGACAATAATTTTAAAATTATTATTTAAAATTTTTATAAAAGACCACGATTTTGATATATGTATTTTTTCAAATTTTTTCATTTTTAAAATAGTTAGCTTTTGACGTTTTTAATCTAAAATCAAAAGAAGGGAAGAAATTCAACTAAAAAAGGAGGGCATGAATATTTATAATCTAAAAGCTTTAATTTTTAGTGTATTTTAGACCATATTTTTATGGATTAGCTCACACTTTTTACAAGCAACATTTATATAAAAATGTTGCTTATGATAGTTTTTAAGCCACGTCTAAAACTTTTTTGCCTTTATTATGTTTAGATCACATTTTTATACTCGTGATCTTGTTTAGTATTGTCTAAAGTCATTTTTATTGTGGTGAAATCAACGTGAAAATTATTCATAAGTCTAGAAAGTCAATATATATGTAAAATATGTAAAGAGTAGATTTAGTAAAAATACAAATGATACATGTTAAAAAATATATAGTAAACTCTCTAAAAATACAAAGCAGAGACTATGCAAAAATAAATCAATGCATCGACAAATCAGTTATAAATACAAATTAGTATATGGACATATTGGTCTAATGTGTATTATTAGATGCGTATAATTAGTGCATCGACAACTTCATCTAATATGTAATATTAGACTTGTCTAATCAGTATATGGACACACTGATCTATAATGTGTATTGCTACACTCATCTAATATGTATGGACAAACTCGAGTAATGTGCATTGTAAGATACGTCTAATTAGATAATTGATAAAGTTGTTTAATATGTATTAATAGACTCGTATAATATATGTATAAATAAACTTGTTTAATGTATATTGTTAGACTCATTTAATCAGTGTATGAACAAACACCTGATGCGTATTCTTAGATGCCTAATTAATACATGAAATGACTTGTTTTATGTTTTATGCACAAAATACTTATCTAATTAGTGCATGGATAGACTCGTCTAATGTGTATTACTAAACTCATCTAATTAGTGAATGAACATACTCGTCAAATGTGTATTAATAGACTCATAAATTTTGTTATTAAAAAACTTATCTAATGTATATTGTTAGACTCGTCTAATGTATGAATGACTTGTCTAATGTGTATTGCTAGACTGGTTTGCTCAATTAATCAACAACTCTTCTAATCAAAGTATTCATAAACTCATCTAATCAATGTGTGGAATGACTCGTCAAATATCTTTTTGATATACTCTTCTAATTAGTGTATCTATAATCTCATCTAATGTGTATTGTTAGACTCGTGTAATATTTTTTGATATACTTGTCTAATAAGTGCATGGAAAGTCTTATTTGATGTGTATTTCTAGACTCGTGTAATCAATTCTTCAACAAACTCTTTTAATATGTATTGCTAGATTGGTCTCATAAGTATATGGGCACACTTGTATAATGTGCACTGTTAGATCTAATCAGTGTATGTTGTGACTCGTCTAATGTGTATTGTTAAACTTGTCTAATTAATGTACAAACAAACTTGTCTAATGTATATTGCAAGATTCATCTAATTAAAAAATGGACATACTTATCTAATGTGTATTAATAGACCCGACTGATTTGTATATGAAAGAGCTTATCTAATGTATATTGTTAGACTTGTCTAATCAATATATGAATTACTTGTATAATGTGTATTGCTAGACTGGTCTCATCAATTCATCGATAACTCATCTAATCAAAGTATTTGTAAACTCATCCAATCAACACATGGAATGACTTGTCTAATATCTGTTTTTTTTTTATAATCTTCTTATTAATGTATCTAGTGTAAACCTCCACTTTTTCTATTTTATGAGATAAGTCAGACCAAGTGTTTAGTGTCCAAGTTAGCCCACTAGTTGCTTCAAGAATCCCCCTCCCAACCACCCACTCTCATTAGTCTCCTTTTCCAGAAATAGTTCCCCTTTCCCCTTACAGTTATGAAGCAGAAGCTTTGCTAGGGCTTGAGCTACGTTCTTCTTCGAGCTAGTTGAGCTCATTCTTCTTCCATGTAAGTAGATCCCCACCCTCTATTCCCTTTCGTTTTCAGCTCATAAGCTCTGGTTCTAGATTAATCTCTGTCATGGTCTCATTTTCGCCACCTTATATTTCTGTTTCAGCTCCTTAAGTTTTCTTGGTCTTGGTGCTCCTTCGACTATGCACTTTCTTCTCTTTAAGTTAACTTTCGCTCAAGGTAAGGGAAGCTAGGATTTTTGCACGTTTTAAAAATATTTCGTTTGATATTGGTTATGTTTCGTGTTCCTAATGCTTGAATACTAGTTGTGATTGTGTGAAAATATATTGCTTGTGGTTCTGGTTTGATTTCTAGGTTACATGCATGAGCAAGGAAGAACTTTATTGTTTTCGCCCAAGCGAGCAACCTTCGCCTAAGCGAAAATAGAAGAAAGCTCGCCGAGGTTCTATTCGAGTTGTCACTCAGGCGACGAGCTTTAGTTTTGAGCGAGAATAATCTCGCCCAAGCGAGGATGTCTCACTTAAGCAAGAACTCACAGAACTTCAAAGTACTCCCTATTTGCAATCTCGCATAGGCGAGGGCTTTTAGCTTAAGCGAGGGACTCTTGTCGCTTGAGCAAGATTGACAACAGAGTTGTTTGAATGTTTGCACGTTTCCATGATTGATTGGTTTACCCTTTTTAAAGCATGAAGTATGTGAATATGCGTGTATTATGGGATTTTATGAACTGAAATTGGTGTGCTTGGTATGAGACGAAACCTGAATTTGCTGGTTGGTTGAGTATTGGCATGAGATTATGATGTTTTGAGATAACATGTGATTTTGGTGCGAGAAACATGGACATGGTATGAGTTAGATGTAATTCCATGAAACTCTTGGCGAGATTTCATGGTGGTGTTGTAGTGTATATAATTAGATAATGATTTAAGTAAGGTTGCATCCTGAAACTCTAAAGAATCAGTCAGTCTCACATAGAGCAGACTGATTCAAGTGGTGAGAGTAGCAAGAGGTCTTAGCCTTTGGTAGGATAATGACTCTAGATGATCATGGACTAACCTTGTGTGTGGTAGGGTGAAATCCATTGAGTAGTAGAGGCCACCATAAGTGCAAACATCTAGTGAATCTGATCTTATTATATGTATCCAGATAATTGAGTCATAGAGTCATATTGTTTACTATCACATGTTATTTGTGCCTACTATTTTTGTTGTCTATATTTTGTTTAATAGACTGCTTGCTTATTAAAATGCTTGATTAAGTTTTCTACTTATTTATATATGCATATGAAGAAAATTTCTTTTTATCTCTAGCTTACCCTTTCTGTTTAGTGTCTATTTTCTGTTTGGCTTTGCCTTTTTGTAATGATCATCAAATTCTCGGTGTGAGCAGATGTGGAAGTTCCTAGTGGTCGTCTAGATGATGGAAATGCAACGGTTTAGGCTGGGACCTGTTTTATGCTTGCTTAGAGCACCTTTTGTGAACTATTATTTTGTAATCCCTGTTTTGTGAGCAGCCTTTTGTTAAATTATTGCTCTTCTAAGTTCTATTATTGGTATTTTTTTGTCCCTTAACTTTTCTTTCTAGTATATTATGGATAACTGTAATAGTTAATACTTATATACTTCATGTTGTGTGCTCTATTTATATTATAATCATGCGCCATTTTATTTAGTAGAATTATTCTATTTAAATGGAATGTCACATCTAGAGTCTCCTTTAGTATGTATTGTTAGACTTATGTAATATTTTTTGCTATCTCCTCTAATAAGTATATGGAAAGACTTGTTTGATATGTATTCCTAGATTCATCAAATCAATGCATCGATTAACTCTTCTAATATGTATTGCTAGACTTGTCTCATAAGTATATTGACACCCTCGTATAATGTGTATTGCTATATTTGTCTAATCAATGTACGTTCAGACCCGTCTAATGTGTATTACAAGACTTTTCTAATTTTGAGTGGACAAACTTGTCTAATGTGTATTAATAAACTTGTCTAATTTGTGTATGAAAATACTTTATCTAATGTATTTTGCGAAACTCATCTTATCAGTGTATGGAAAAACTGGTCTAGTGTTTGTTGATAGACTTGTCTAGTCAATGTATGGAAAAACTGGTCTAGTGTTTGTTGATAGACTTATCTAGTCAATGTATGGACAAACTTGTCTAATGAGTATTCTTAGACTCATCTAATCAATGTATGGAATGACTCATCTAATGATTTTTGCTAAACTCGTTTAATTAGGGTATGAACAAAGTTATTTAATTAGTGTTTTATTCAGACTTGTCTAAAGTGTATTGTAAGACTCATCTAATTAGTGAATAAATAGACTCATATTGTATTAACAAACTTCTCTAATTTATGTATAAATAGGCTTATGTAATGTATATTGATAAGGTCATCTTATGGGTGTATGTTGTTGGAAAACTCGTCTAATCAATGTTTGGACATACTTCTCTAATGAGTATTCCTAGACTCATGTAATCAATTTATGAAATGTCTCGTTTAATTTTTTTTTTTTGCTATACTTTGCCTATTAATTGTATGGACAAACTCATTTAATGTGTATTGTTAGACTTGTTTAATTAGTGCATTGATAGAGTCGTTTAATATTTTTTGTTATATTTGTTTAATCAAATAATATAATGGCCCGTCTAATATTTTTTGCTATATTAATCTAATTAGTATGTGGAAAGACTCGTTTAATGTGTATTGTTAAACTTGTTTAATATTTTTTGTTATACTAATCTAATTGGTGTATAGACATATTGGTCTAATGTGTCACTAGTGCAGTTTTTACTTTTTAACTCGGGTGATATGCCTTGGTTTTAAAGAAACCGAGACATACAAAATCGTAGTGGCAATTTTGAAATTTTTGTGAACTTATATGCCTCGGTTGCTAGAGAATCGAGGTATATGCATGCTATATGCCTCAGTTGTTTTAGAACCGAGACATATAAGTTTGCTAAAATTTAAAAATTCTCATTTTTTTATTATTTTATTTTGCACAGAGGTTTATGCCTCAGTTGTTTAAATAACCGAGGCCTAAAACTTTGTCTAGGGTTAAATTTCGAAGAGTTGCAGAGGCCTCCTTTCTTTGCTGTTGCACCGCTTCTTCTTTTTTCTTTCTTCCTCTTCTTCTTCTTTTTCTTCTTCTTCTTTTTCTTCATCTTCTTCTCCTCCTCCTCCTCCTTTGTGTCGTTCTCCATCGCTCTTCCCAACCTCCATTCTCCATAGTGTAAACGTAGAACTCCGCCACACCGCCACTCAATGTCTAACTTTGGTGAGCATTTGTTTCAAATTTTCTTGCATTTTTGGTTAAGTTCATGTCGTTCTTGGGTTCTTTTTTTTTGTAAAGTTTGAGTTTTTTTGCAGTCATTGGTGTCTAGGTAGCCTTGGTGGGATTGATTAGCTATCCAAAACGGGTCCAATATTGCATCGTCTTCCATCACCATTGTTGTTAAGCTTTCTTGGGTTTTTTTTATTTTTATTTTTATTAATGGTTTTATGCCTCGATTCTCTAAAACCAAGGCCTAATATTGAAGTTTATGCCTCGATTGATAACCAAGGCCAAAAACCCACCCCTTTTTACCTCGTGCAAATATGCCTCGGTTATTGAACCGAGGTATAATAACCAAAACAACCGATGCCAAAAGTCTTTTCTACACTAGTGTGTATTGCAAGACCGTTGACTAATTTTTGTTATATTCGTTTAATTAATTAATGAAATGTGTCATCTAATATTTTTTGTTATACTCGTCTATTTAGTATATTGATAGACTTGTTAAAATGTGTGAAGGACACACGTTAAAAGAACTATTTATTTTTTGCTATAAACAAAAATTCATATGGGAGAGAATTTTTTGAATTGAAGTATAAATATTTTGTATTGTTAGTAAATATATATTAATTTTTTAAATAGAGAAATAAAAATAAGATATATTTTCTAAATTTAATTTTATTAAATGATCAAATAATTAAAAATCATAAAAGGATAAAATTAAAAATGAAAAAAATAGTATAGAAAATAACTAATACTTTAATATAATTTATTCTTTAATAAATTAATAAATGATCAAATAATTAAAAAAATAAAAGGATAAAGTTAAGAATGAAAAAAATAGTATATAACAACGAAGTTTATATTTTAATTATAAGTTATTCTTTAATTATAAATATATTGAAAATGAATTAGAAATTTTTTTAGTGATGATTAAAATGTGTTTAAGGATACGCATTAAAGAAATAATTATTTATTAGTTTTAAAAATAAAAAATTTAAAATAATTTTTTTGAATGCGTATAAATTTACAAAATAATTCCAACTTTATACATCATACGTAATTGACATTTTGGAGATTGATATAAAAATTTTAAATTTGAGAAAGTAATAATTCTATTTAAGAGCTAAAATAATAGTTTTAAATTTGAGAAAATGATAATTCTATTTAAGATCTAAAATAATAATTTAGAAGTTATAAAAAATATAAATTTTTCATGAGAGTTATAATTTTTAATTTATTTTGTTAAAAATGTAATTAGTTAAAATCTCAGACGAGGCTATATAATTCATAATTTATTAAATAATATCATTTTTATTTTTACTTAAGAAAAAATGAAGAAAATTCAACGATAAATATTCTTATATAATAATTTTAATATGAAAAAGATAAATATAATTTTTATTAACAATTTTTGAAAGATAAAATTATTATATAACAATGGTTTTTGTATGACAGTGTAAATAATTTGTATTATGAATAAATATATATTATTTTTTAAATAATAATATTTTAAACATAAAAGTAAAATATATATTTCTAAACTTAATTTATTAAATGACTAAATACTTAGAAATAATAATAAAAAAATTAAAAATGAAAAAATAGCATAAAAATAGATAATACTTTAAATAATATTGAGAATGAAAAACAAATATTGAAAATATTAGTTACTATTTAAAGAAAAATATATTGAAAATATGTTAGAAAAAAAGTAATGACAGTTAAAATATATTTAAAGACATATATTAAAATGAATATTTATTTATTTATTTTAAAATCAACTAATTATTAGAATAAAATTTAGGAATACATATGATGAATTAAATTGATTACTAAAAGAATTTCAATTTTAGATATAATTTTAGCTTTAGAGATTAATTTAATTTGAGAAATTAATAGTAATATTTAATAACTAAAATAATAATTTATTAGATATTAAACGATATAATTAGAATATATTTGTATTTTTACCGTAAATAACTTAAAATCAAATCAAATAGATAAAAGAGTAAAATAACTCTTTAGAGAGACAATTCTTTATATGACGGTATAAAAAGTTTGTATTATTAATAAATATATATTGTTTCTAAAATAATTTTATTTTAAGAAGAAACTAAAATATTTTTTATAATTTCTTTTTAATAAATGATAAGTAATTAGAAAAGATAAAAGGGTAAAATTACATATGAAGCAATACTATAAAAAAATTACTCATTCTTTAATAATTTATTAAATGACTAATTAAATAAAAAATATAAAAGGATAAAATTAAAATGTAATAACAATTGGCCATGTATTTATCGATTTGTTGGTGATTGAGTACTCCTTTGGTTTAATTTAAATACAAGAATTTGTCTGTAGTTTGGAATAGTATTTTAAAGAGTAGTGTTGAAAAAAAAAGTTGAGAACGATCTCTATTTTGTGATTATTTCAATCTAAAAACAAGTAAAAACAAATTGCTAAAAAAACCTACGATTACATTTTTTTTAATTTTTTTTATTGACCCATGCGTAAATATTATATAATGAAATGTCATAAAAATTAGATTATATTATTAAAAATGTTATTATTAAAGTAATGAAGTAATAATTTAAGTGATGCGATAATAATTTTTGTTTTAAATATAATAAATAGAATTGAAATCACATTATGTTGTTGTCGTTAATTGATTTTAAAAAATAAAAGTAAGGTTACCATACCTTTTTTGTTCCCATTTTTGTCAAATCAGTCCTAATTTTATTTCTATGCTAAAATAGGTCTTATTTTTTGTCAACTTTGTTTAATTGAATCCTTTTCTGCTAACACCGTTTAAATCATTAACGACTATAAATAGTGACTACCACATGTCACTTTGTGGTTCTTTTGATTTTTTTTAAAATTCTTTTATTTTTTTAATTTTTTTAAATTTTCACGTGTCAACCTAGTAGCGTGCCATGTGTCATAGTCAATGTTTTATGTAAGGCCCTATTCTTTTGTACCCTTTTTTTTTACGAAAGGGACTGCCCCAAATTTGATGGGCCAAGGAGCTGGCCCAAAGGTTAAAGCTGAACCTAGGTTGTCCTAACGCTTACACTTTCATTCATTCTCAGATTCACAGCCGTCTCCCTCTCCACTGTACCACTAGAGCTCTGCTAGGGTTTGCTTTCCCATCTCAAACCACTCCGCCCAAAAGCTCAAGTAGTGATTTCTACTCCACGTAAGTGATTCTAAACCTACTGTATTTACTTCCTAAAGCTTTCTCTTCGTATTACACCATTTAGGGTTCGAAAATAACTTTATATTCCTACTGTTCTGCGGTTCCGCTAGTTTACGAGTCCACCGCTCGAGCTGTTGTGCTCCGTAGTCCCGTGTCGAAGCCTCGTGTAACCCTTTCCAGGTACGGGAAGTTAGGGTTTCGATTTTGAGTTGTGTTTTGATATGTTTTTGGGCTTGCTCGATGTTTGTATGGATAAATCGTTGTTTGTGGTGCGTGGGATACCTTGTATGATGGGTGGGTTTGGAAAAGATGCATCTGCTGCAGGTGAGACCAGGGCGAGAACTGGTAATCTCGCCCAGGCAAGTCAGACTCGCCTAAGCAAGTCTGGCGGAGGCTCGCCCAAACCTTTTTCGCCAAAGGTCGCCCAAGCAGCCAGCTCATTATTTTGAGCGAGCGAACAACTCGCCCAGGCGAGAGGGGTCTCGCCTAAGCGAGATCTCGCGTTGATTTCCTGTTTCTGTTTTTGAGCCCTCGCCTAGGCGAAGGGGGACTCGCCTAAGCGAGACCGTCTCGCTTGAGCGAGACCCTTCAGCTTGAGCGAGGGGCTGGGCGAGGCAGTGTGTTGTTTGGTTGCTTAGTTGCTTTTGGATGATTGGTATTGTTTGGGTATGATTGATATGATGAGAGATATGTATAATGGATTGCTATGTATGCGGGATATAATTCATGAGTGGTGAATGATGGATATTGTGGGAACTTGGCATGTGAAATAAATGAGTGGGTTGGAATAAAAGGGACATGGTATTTATATGAGATGAGGCCATATACTCATGGGATGGAAATGACCAGTGGTATGGATTCAACATGTGATATGAATGAGGATTTATTTTCAGAGGTTGGTATGAAATTGTAAGCATGATTAGTGTTCTCTTATTGTTGATTTATGATTTTTGGTCCGTGTCAGTGTGTAATTCCTTGGAGTCTCTAGGTGAGACCTCTAGGGTTGCGCTTCAGTGGTCGGGACGTAATTCCATGGCCCCTGTTAGTGGGTGTCTATGGTGGTGCCCCATCTGTATAACTAGGTAAGGATTCAAGGTAAGGTTGTATCCTGACGCTCTAAGGGGTCAGTTAGTCTCACCCAGAGCGGACTGACTCTTGTGGTGAGAGTAGCAGGAGGCCTGAAACTCATTAAGGGCTAACCTTGTGGTGAGGGAAAACTGATTCATTGTAACACTTGTAACACATAGCTCGGGGGTGAGCAGCTCGGGGGTGAGCAGAGGTATCCACCACAAGTGCAAGCATCCGCTGAATCCGACCAGGTTATACGTACCCGGATGAGTCGAGTCGTGTCTTAGTGTATTGCTTGAGAAGTCATAACATGCTTGGGTGATATGTGTGTTGGTGTGGTGAATATATAAATATTTGATCGTATGGATGAAATCTTTGGTACTCTAGCTTACACTACTATTTTTGTTGTGTGTTCTGTTGTGTGGTACTCTCTTTTGCGATGATCATCAACTTGTTGGTGTGAGCAGAGGCGAGGGACACTCGTGGACGATAGGGAGGTGATAGCTCCGCCGCATATTTCGCGTAGGCCGGACCTTATTTCTTGATGGTTTTTCCTTAGGGCTACGACCCATGTATTGCTTCATGTTTATTTACTATATTCGTTTGTTAGACTTTCATCTAGTTTCCTTTTGGGCATCGTGGTGTGCCCTGGATTGTAAGGAGTTGAGTTTTGAACTCCAGGACTGCGCTGTTATGTATCCTTTTGTAACGCTTCCTTTAATTTCGTTTATTAAATTAAATGGGGTGTTACATTTTATATTCATTTTGGTCCCTATATTCGTTATTTTTGTTCAATTTTGTCCTAATCTTTGTTAACATGAACAAATTTTGTATCTCTTCAAATTTAAACCAAATTTAATTTTTATATTAAAATTCACATTTTGTATTAAATATTTTTATTTAATATATTAAAATTCACATCATTATAAATTTTATATAAAAATTAAATTTGGTCTCATCTTCGACAAAAGTAAAATTGGTCAATTTTAAACAAAATTTCTGACTAAATTGATCAAAAATAACAAATATAGGGACCAAAATGAATATAAAACATTAACTCTGACATGTGGCAAGTTGTTGAGTTGACACATGTACATCTAATAAAAATTAAAAAATTTAAAAAAAATTAAAAAAACCATGAAATGACACGTGGTAGTCAATGTTGATGGTTGTTAATGATTTAAACTGTGTTACAAACAAAATGACCAAATTGAACAAAATTGACAAAACTTATGACCTATTTGAGCACAAAAACAAAATTAGAACATATTTGAGAAAAACTTGACGAAAATTGGGACCAAAGAGGTATTTTAACCTAAAAGTAAAATATGTGTCTAACTATAATAATAATAACAATAATAATAATAACACTATAACAATATCGCTTAGTGATAAAAAAAAATACACTACATATATAAAGAGATGAACATCTTTAGTGTGATTTTTGCTTTTTAAATTTAATCCTCTTAATTGTTATATTTTAAATTTAAATAATTATTTATAATAAAAAAATTATTTTTCAGTTTTGTTATTTTACTAATTTTAGTAACTATTTTTTTTGAATTGAAATAATTATTCAAATATAAAGATAAATGAACAACAAAACAAATAAAAAGGGAAAGTAATTGAAACATAATCCCTGCATAGTAAGTAAAAGTAAAATGTGTATCTAACCATAATAATATAAACAATAAAAATAACTATTATAATAATTATAGTTCTTATTCTTATTCTTATTCTTATTCTTATTCTTATTCTTATTATTATTATTATTATTATTATTATTATTATTATTATTATTATTATTATTATTATTATTATTATTATTATTATTATTATTATTATTATTAATGATAGTAGTAGTAATATAATAATAGACATAATTATAGCTAATAATAATAATTATGATACTTATAGTTAGAGTTGATAATAATAATAATAATAATAATAATAATAATAATAATAATAATAATAATAATAATAATAATAATAATAATATAAAAATAATATAAAAATAGAATATTGTTGTAAATATTATTATTAAAGTAATGAAGTAGTAATTTCAATTTTCAATATAATAAATAAAATTGATATCACAATATGGTGGAATTAGTTGATTTTACGAAATAATTATAATAGTCCATGACTCGTGCGTGGTAAGAAATGAACTTTAAGTGTAACTCAACCACACAAAACCGACTTTTAAGGTAAGGTTTGCACTCCACTTATATACTATGAAATTGTTTTATCTCTAGTCGATGTGGGACGTCCAACACATCCCCTCAGACCGAGGTATATATATTTCATGCGTGGGTCTAGAAAGGGATGGTCCGTTAGCGGCCTAATACTGGGTGGAACAAAATGTCAAAGAAATCTCACTAGGATATGATTTTTTAAACAATGGCTCTAATACCATGTAAGAAGTGAATTTTAAGCCTAACTCAACCCCACAAAACTAGCTTTTAAGGTGAGGTTTATACGCACAATTTGTTTTATTTCAAATCTTTTTAGAATCTTGAGGAGGGGTTATTAGCTAGTTATGCTGGACCACTTGTTATGTTTGGCTTAGCTAGCTTTTGTTTAGTTTCTCTTTATTTTTTTATAGAGACCTTTTAGTTGAATATACTTAGAAGTACTTACTTGTTGGTTTTATATTTGTGTAATAAGAAGGAATAAAATGAAAACTAAAACATAATCATATTTGGATATAAAAGATGAAAAGTCTTGCCTTCACCTGGCTTGTCCTTATCATTGAGTTTGGCTAGTCTGTCGTGTCTTTCGATCTAGTCCAACCTTTCTCAACATTCGACCTAGGCTAATCCATCCCGAGCTTTGATCCAGACTAGCTGTTATCGATATTTAAATTTGGATTGGTCAGTTTTGACAATTAGTACTAGTTTGACTTGTCTCAACCTTCACACATGTTGCCTGTCTTGATTAGTCTCTACCTTGGTGTAAGATCCGCTAAATTTAATTAATTAAATAAATAATTAATTAATAAATGCGGGTAGTGGGAGCCTTTATGGAATTTAATGTTGGTTGTTATGATATGGAAAAGTACTAGCTCAAATGGTTGAGAGTACTTAATTGTGTGAGATGACTTGGGTTCAAGTCTTATGTATGTTATTTAATTTATTATCATTTTAATAATGTGCTAGATCATGATCGGTGATAATACAATCCTATATTTATAACAATTTTTGTGAAACATGAATTGGTTGAATGGTTGTGCATTGATTTGACATTGGCATGGTTATGGGTTCAAACCTTGGTAGAACTAAATTAAAATTTATTTTTACCAAAATTTTCTTTGGCATGAATGGGAAAGGGCCAACAAAGCCCTAGCAGCCAAGGGGCTGGAAAATCACCATTAATGACAATTAAACTTAGTTTTAATAGTATTTTCGTTTTGCACCATTTACCTCACATTAAGACAACGTTTAGTGACCAATTAAGGGAAAAAGAGAATGTTTTTGTGGCTGTCATTCTTGCATAGTAAGAGGAGAACGAATTTAGCTAGTGCACTGTGATAATTGAGTGTAATTGGGAGACAAATTGAGGGAAAGTGTTGGACAACATAGTGATCGAGGAGGAACTCTCAAAATCTCCAATTTTAAGCAAGGGAATGCAGGTTAGGGATGATGTTATCACATTTAGTTATTAAATTATTGCATGAATTGTGTAATGCATCTATAATTGATCTTGTGTCTCTGTTTCTCCTGGATTTCACAAGTTTCTAGAATTTTTTTCCAAAAACTGCTTGGCGGATGAAGAACAGCCGCTAGGCAACACATTAATTCCTGATTAATTCTGGGTTCCTAAAGAGGAACTGCCTAGCGGTAAGATCACAACCGCCAGACGACGTGTGACTACAACCCAGGTTGCTGGGTTTTTATTTTAATGGCCTAGCGGTTATGAACACCTGCTAGGCGATGCGAGCCAATATGGTTCGATTTTAGTGTTTTGGGCTTTTTGGGCAATTTTTGATCAGTGGAAAGGATGTTTAACTCATTAAATGATTAAATGGAAGAGAAATTGGAAGATTATGGCACCATTCTTGTTATCGGGTTGAACATTTGAATATTTTGGGTTTTGATTAAATTATGTGAGCAAATGTCATATGAATTGGTGTAGTAAGAGTATGATGTATTAATAATACTCATAAGTGTATGAAAATAGTTATTTGGGTGGAAAATTAGAGAGGCTGGTATGAAATGGAGTAATTGGAGTTCTTGCAGGTGCATGACAACATTCTAGGTTTCCCGGAACTGATGCATCGCCTGGCGGCAGGCTAGGTGCCCCCAAGTGCCAACGCAGAGCAAGTGGTTGTGTGGCTCTTGGATGCAATTCTAAGTCTAGGTCTCGGTTGGGGGTCGAATTAGTTCAGAAACCAATTATGGTCATTGGACTAAAGTGTAGAATGGTCATTGGGAGTTAGTAGCATGATTTAATTGGGTATGAATTGTGAGTTGTGAGATGAAGGAATTAAATGTAAGCAATTGCAATGATTACTGTAGTACTTGGAGGCATAAGAATGATGCAGTGAGAGTCTAGGTTCATTATGTCAGTGTATGGTTGTTCTTAGTATAAATTCCTAAGTAAATTGGTTTGTATCTATGTATGAATGAGTAAGTGGCATAGTAAGGGATGGTGGCGAGATGTCGCATAGGTTGGGAACATGAAGTATAATAAAGGCCAAAACAAAACGTAATTAAGGACAATCACATAAGTGTTGTATGTAGGATATATTAAATCAGATTTATGGCATTGTCAAGGTTGATCGGGTGTAAATCTAGTGATAAGAAATTGGGTTGAGGTGCATGTGGGATGACATCAAGCTTGCACATGATTCCAACATGTTGTGGTGCTTTGGATCAAGGATAAGAGTGCTTGGTATAAGACCAAACATGACTGGACCAGTTAACAACCAGTACAACTCGCTATACTGGTGTAGTGCCTAGCGGAAGGTTTGGAACCGTAGGCGATAGCTAAAAATATATTGGCTACTGGAATGTGTGACGCCTGGCGGTGAGGGCTGTTCCGCTAGGCGACACATGCAGACGGAGGCACTAGAGGCGCTTGGCGCTTGGCGGTACGTGTATCCCGCCAGGCGGTCTGGAAGCATGGTGCGCTTGGCAACTCGTGTGCTACGCCAGGTGATAATGATGAAGCAAAAGTACTCTGCTTGCTTTGGATGTGTGTGATCTACAAGGCTTTGATTATATCTCAAAGGTTAGTTTACTGGTGTTCCTTGAGTTGTGGCTCAGAACGTATCCCATGAGTTGTGGCTCGGAATGACATCTCTTGAGTTATGGCTCGGGATGGTGGATGAACACGAGGATTTCTTGAGTTATGGCTTGAGTTGGCGAGTGTTGCTGGTTTGAGTGTGCACATTGTGGCGTGTACGGAAGGTCCAGTTAGATTGCCCTCCTCAGTATTAAGCTGACGAGTTTGTTAGTCTTGGGACGTTACGAATGTTATTCGTATTGGGAACTCCACCTAGCATTGCGAAGTGTGGTCTGTAACATGGTTTCCCGCACGTGCTCTACTAGTTGTGTCTGGTAGGTGTGGCAGCAAGACATCTCGAGGTATTCATCAAAAGACGTAGAACACGAGTAACATGGTGGTGGCCATGTGATGTGGAACCAAAGGATAGGAATTCCTTTGGTGTACTTGTATGTTTTATCTGGTGTAATTATATGTATTTATATATGTTTGTGTTATTGTAAGCTCATCCTATCTGCTTGTGTTTGGCGATGATCGTGTACGCGGTACATAGGAGCAAATGATGTTGCAGGTGGATCTGGTGAGACACAGAGCTGGAGCGGGGCTAGGCTTGGGAGAAGAATTTTTACTAGAGTTTTATTATGTTTTGGTTTAAATTGTAAAAGTTTATATTATCAAATTTGAATATTTTATTTGAATTTCTCTAAGTATGGATTTAAGAGTATTTGATGATGAAACAAAGTTTTTTATTTTTCTGTGTTTTTAGGAAATGATACTTTATTAAATGCAGTTTATTTATTATTTACTTGTTTTATTATTTAAATTCGTAATATCTGGTCGGGATGTTACATTTGTTATCAGAGCAAAGGTTTTAAAAAAAAAATTGGGGTCTATGAGGAGTGAGCTTATCGTGTTACACTTGCATAACTATTTGTTGTGTTTGGTGCTAATTTTGATTGTATAGTCGTGACTAAGCTGTGATTTGAACAGCTGAAAAATGTGGCGCGCAAAAGCTATGGCCAACAGGAAAAGGAGGAATAATATCGGAGCGGATGACATTGCTCATGCGATTCACTGAATGGTGGACGTGATGTAGTCGATTGCAGCGCAACCTAGAGTTGTAGTTGCACCCACTAGCCCTGTGACCATGAAAGATTTCATGAGGCATAGGCCAGCCAAATTCTTTGGCAAGGCCACTCTTGATGAGGCAGATGCCTGGCTACGTGAGTGCGAGAAAATTTGCAGAGTGATTAAATGAACGGAGGCGCAAAAGCTTTCGTTTGTCACTTTTCTCCTTGTGGCGGATGCTGAGTATTAGTGGGTGGGGATGCAATAACTTATGCAGACCCGTGAGGAACAAGTGACCTAGACTACCTTCATGATGAGATTCTTGAGAAATATTGCCTGGACAGCACGACGCACGAGCGGAAAGTTGAGTTCCTTACACTTTAGCAGGGAACTATGACCATGTAGGCCTACACTGATAGGTTTGAGTATCTGGCGAGATTCTACTCGACAACCATCATAGAGGAGTGGAGGTGCAGAAGTTATGAAGATAGGCTGAAACATGAGTTGCGTAGATTCTTAGTACCACTCCAGATCAGAGAATTCTAGTCGTGGTGGAGTAAGCCAAGGTAATTGAGCAGCTAGAGATGTGACCCAACAGAGTGGGAAGACCACAGAGGACCACTACAAAGGCTAGACAACAGAAGAAGCCCTATAGTCGTCCACAAACTTCGGCTAGGAAACTATAGTGTTTTAACTGTGGTGGAGAGCATCTAATGAGGATTGCCCAAAACCTTCTGGCAGCTCAAGTGGTGGTACTAGTACTGGCAAGTGCTACATTTGTGAGCAGACTGTACACTTTGCTCGATAGTGTCCTAATAAGAAACCAGTTGGTGGAGCTCCAACAAAGAAGACAACAGGAGAGTGACCAAAAACACCAAGGCGTGTGTTTGCATTGATTACCACCGAGACGACTTAGTTAGGTAATCTAGTGCAGAACGATTGTTTACTTTATGATAATACGGTTGTGGTGTTGTTTGATTCAGGAGTCACTCACTCATTCATATCCAAGGAGTGTGTGGGAAGGCTCAGACTTGTAATGCGAGAGCTAGGGTGCAAGCTGATAGTTATGACACCAGCATCTGGCGAGGTATCCACCAACACGGTTTGTGTGGGATGTCCTATGGAAGTGGTAGGCCGTAGGTTCAAGGTGAATCTCATATGCTTGGAAATGGAGTGTTTGGATGTGATTCTAGGGATGGACTGGCTGTCTAACAACCACATTGTCATCGATTATGGACGGCACATAATAGTGTTCCCAAATACAAAGGGACTGTAGATGATATCGTCTAACCAGGTGATGAAGGAGATAGAAGCTGGAGCTACTTGCTTTATGATACTGGTTTAAGGAGAAAAGAAGAGTACAACTGAACAAATCAAAAAGCATACCAATGGTAGATGAGTATGTTGATGTATTTCTAAATGAAATCCCTGAACTACCGCTAAGTAGGGATGTGAATTTCAGTATTGATTTCATCCCTGGAGCTGGCCTAGTATTTATGGCATCGTACAGGATGGCGCCGATAGAGTTAGTCGAGTTGAAGAAGCAGATTGAGGACCTGCTGGAGAATAAGTTTATCCGACCGAGTGCATCACTGTGGGGAGCGCTTGTACTATTGGTGAAGAAAAATGACGGCAACTCGAGACTTTGCATTGATTACCTTCAATTGAACAAGCTGACCATAAAAAAATAGGCTTAATTATCATTTTGGTCCCCTAATTTGTTGGGTTGGTTCATTTTGGTCCCCTTATTATTTTTTGGTTCAATTTGATCTTCTAATTCTTTAAAAGGTTCAATTTGGTCCCTGCCGTTAAGTCAACTTTAACATCGTCTCCGTACATGCCACGTGTCATTTTGTGGAATTTTCAATTCTTTTTAATTTTTTTAAAATTATTTTTAATTTTTTTTTAAAAAAATTAAACTGCCACATGTCACCTTATGGTTGGGACACGTGTCAATTTGAGATTTTTTTATTTAAACAAATGTAGTGTCACGTGGCAGGTCACGGTTGTGTCACATGTCAAGCTAACATTTGTTGTTAAAGTTGACTTAACGACAGGGACCAAATTGAACCTTTTAAAGAATTAGAGGACCAAATTGAAACAAAAAAATAATAAAAGGACCAAAATGATAATTAAGCCTAAAAACTAAGTACCCATTGCCGAGGATCGATGACTTGCTAGATCAGTTAAGAGGAGCAACGTTGTTCTTTAAGATTTACTTGAGGTCTGGATATCATCAGATCTTAGTTAAGCTAGAGGATGTATAGAAGACAACTTTTAGGTCACGCTATGGACACTACGAGTATGTGGTGATGTTGTTTGGGGTGACAAATGCTCCTGCCATATTCATGAATTACATGAACAGGATCTTCCGGTCGTACTTGGATCAGTTTGTCGTAGTATTTATTGACGACATACTAATTTATTCTAAGAATCGGGAAGAACACGCAAATCATTTGAGAGTGGTGTTGACAATTCTCAAAGAGCATCAGTTGTATGTGAAGTTGTCTAAATGTGAGTTCTGGTTGGATGAGGTGCAATTCTTGGGTCATGTAATATAAGCCTAGGGAATTGCAGTAGATCCGGCAAAGATCGAGACGGTGGTGAAATGGGAGAGGTCGCAGACTATTACTGAGGTACGAAGTTTCTTGGGTTTAGCAAGATACTACAAATGATTCATCGAGGAGTTCTCCAAGATTGTGAGTCCATTGACACAACTCACCAGAAAGGACCAGCTTTTCTCTTGGACGGAGGAGTGCGAAACCTACTTTGAAGATATGAAGAGGAGGTTGAAAACCGCATTAATATTAGCCATTCCAAACACAACCAAGACTTTTGAGGTATATTGTGATGTTTCGTATTAGGGATTAGGTTGTATGTTGATGCAAGATAAAAGACCAGTGGTCTATGCGTCGAGGCAGTTGAAAGTGCATGAGAAGAATTACCCGACGCATGACTTGGAGCTAGCTGTAGTAGTTATTGTCTCCAAGACTTGGAGGCATTATTTATATGGGTCCCAGTTTCAGGTTTTCAGCGATCACAAGAGCTTGCAGTACTTATTCGATCAAAAGGAATTGAACATGAGATAGCGCAGGTGGATGGAATATTTAAAAGACTACGACTTTGAACTGTTATACCATCCTGATAAAGCCAATGTCATTGCAGACGCCCTAAGTAGGAAGAGAGTTCACATGTCTGCTATGATGATGAAGGAGTTGGAACTAATCGTGAAACTCTAGGATATGAACTTGGGACTAAATACGAGTGTAGGTCACATTCGGTGTAGAATGTTGAGAATCGCCAATGAGTTTTTGGAGGAGATTCGATTGGGATAGGGTAATGATCAAGAGGTGTAGCAGATCATTGGATGGTTGGGCACTAAGAAGGGAAAAGACTTTAGGATGGGCTAGGATGACATCCTATGTTTCAGAGAGAGGGTTTATGTGCCTAGGAAGTCTACACTAAGGAAGATGCTCTTGGAAGAAGGGCATAAGAGTCGTCTTAGCATACATCCAGGTATGACTAAGATATATAAAGACTTAAAAGGGACTTTCTGGTGGACTGGTATGAAGACGGATGCGGTAGATTATGTAGCATCGTGCTTAGTATGTTAGAAGGCGAAGATCGAGCATCAAAGGTTGGGTGGTACGTTAGAGCTTCTTGATATTCCTTAATGGAAATGGGACAACATTTCCATGGATTTTGTTACACATCTTCCGAGGTTTGTGAGGGGGCATGACTCAATCTGGGTCACTGTAGACTGACTGACGAAATGTGCTCATTTTCTACCAATTAATCAGAAGATATCCATGGAAAAACTAGCAGAGTTATACGTTTGAGAGGAGGTCAGATTGCATGGAGTGCCAGCGTGTATTGTGTCAGATCGGGATCCAAGATTCACCTCGAGGTTTTGGTAATCGCTGCAGGCATCTTTGGGTACTCAATTGGGATTGAGCTCAGCTTATCACTCTCAAAAAGATGGTTAGTATTCGAGAACCATACAGTCGTTGGAGGACTTGTTGAGGACTTGTGTGTTGGATCACCTGAGCACTTGGAGTGATATGTTGCCATTGGTGGAGTTCATGTATAATAATAGTTATCACTCCAGTATTGGGATGACACCATACGAGGCATTGTATGGTAGAAGATGCAGAACACCATTATGCTGGCAGTAGGATGGAGAGTCAGTAGTACTTGGTCTAAAATTCTTACAGTAAACTACTGAAAAAGTCAATGTGATACAGGATCAGATGCAGGCAACTCAGAGTAGGCAGAAATCTTATGCAGATAAGAGGAGGAGGCCGCTTTAGTTTGAGGCAGGTGACCATGTATTCCTCCGGGTTACACCGACAATAGGAATTGGGAGAGCGCTCAAGTTGAGGAAGTTGACTCCTCGACTCATCGATCCGTATCAGATCACGAGGAGGATTGGACCAACATCCTACGAGATTATTTTGCCACCCCACCCAGCAAACCTGCATAATGTATTCCATGTATCACAACTAAGGAAGTACGTTGCGGATCCTACTCATGTGTTGGAGGAGGACGATGTTCAGGTCTGCAAGGATCTGTCAATTGGAGTTAGACTAGTGAGAAACTTGAATTCTCAAGTCAAGAAACTCAGAGGGAAGGAGATCTGGAATGTGAAGGTCCTTTTGGATGAAGCAACCTAGGAGATGACGTGAGAGATGGAGGATCTCATGAGGAATGCGTATCTTCACCTATTTCCTACTAAGTCCAATTTTTGAGACGAAAATTTTATAAGGTGGGGGAAATGTAAGATCCGCTAAATTTAATTAACTATATAATTAATTAATTAATAAATGCGGGTAGTGAAAGCCTTTATGTCATTTAATGTTGGTTATTCTGACATGAAAAAGTACTAGCTTAGATGGTTTAAAGTACTTAATTATGTGAAAGGGCTTGGGTTCAAGTCTTATGTATGCCATTTAAGTCTTGTTTAATTTATTATTTTTTTAATAATGTGCTAGATCATGATGAGTGATAATATAATTCTATATTTGTAGGAATTATCACAAAACATGAATTGGTTGAATGATTGTGCATTGATTTGACATTGGCATGGTTATGGGTTCAAACCTTGGTAGAACCAAATTAAACTTTATTTTTGCCAAAATTCTCTTTGGCATGAATGGGAAAGGGCAAAGAAAACCCTAGCAGCCAAAGGGCTGGAAAATCACCATTGAATGACAATTAAACTTAGTTTTAATGGTATTTTCGTTTTGCACCATTTACTTCACATTAAGATAACATTTAGTGACCAATTAAAGGAAAGAGAGAGTGCTTTTGTGGCTGCTATTGTTGCATAGTAAGAGGAGAACCAATTTAGCTAATGCACTATGATAATTGAGTGTAATTAGGAGACAAATTGAGGGAAAGGGCTGGGCGACATAGTGATCGAGGAGGAACTCTCAAAATCTCCAATTTTAAGCAAAGGAATCCAGGTTAGGTGTGTTGTTATCGCGTTTAGTTATTAAATTATTGCATGAATTGTGTAATGCATCTATAACTGATCATGTGTCTCTATTTCTCCTGAATTTTGCAAGTTTCTGGAATTTTCTTCCAAAAAACCGCCTAACGGATGAATAACAGCCGCTAGGCGACACATCAATTCCTGCTTAATTCTGGGTTCCTGAAGAGAAACCACCTGGCAGTAAGAGCCCAACCGCTAGGTGACGCATGACGGCAACCTAGATTGTTGAGTTTTTGTTTGAATGGTTTGGCAGTGATGAACATCCGCCAGGCGTCGCGAGCCAATCTGGTTCAATTTTAGTGTTTTGGGCTTTTTGGGCGATTTTTGATCAGTGGAAAGGATGTTTAACCCATTAAATGATTAAATGGAATTGAATATTGTGAAATTATGATGTAATGAAGAGAAATTGGATGATTATGGCACCATTCTTGATGTGACCCCAACAAGCCCAACATCAAGTCAAGGTACACCTTCAAGCCCAATCCATCAAGAGGCCCAATAACAAGGGACATGCTCAAAATGATTGAGCTTAATCCAAGATGGCCCAACCCACATGCGCTTCTCACACTCTTCACATGGGCCAAACAAGATGTGAAGATTTGATGAGGTGTATCAAAAAGCAATAAAATACCAATAAGATTGGCTCATTGTTTAGGCCTTGCTTTCTAGAATAATAAGTCAAACAATGTGTAGTTGAATTACTAAAATTGGGCTTGCCTAAGCCCAATGTGAGGTTTGGCCATGAGCTATCAAGGGTCCAAGGTGGACTAAGTGGAAGTCAATACTCCTTCATATACCTCACGAATCCAATGCATCTAAAGGTTAGGAATGCTTCTTCCTTTTCCAAGACATCATCCAATGGTCGTGAGCTTTGCTCCTTCTCCAAGCCATCTTCCACGACCAAGATTGAAGTATAATAAAGGCCAGAACAGAACGTAATTAAGGACAATCGCATAAATGTTGTACGTAGGATATATTGTAAGACCCGGGAAAATTAATTAATCAAATAATTAATTAATTAATAAATGCGAGTAGAAGGCACCTTTATGGCATTAATTGTTGTTTATGGTGATGTGGAAAAGTATTAGCTCATGTGGTTGAGAGTACTTTGATTGTGTGAGAGGACTTGGGTTCGAGTCCTAAATATGTCAAATATGTGTGATTGTTTTGTTATTGATTTTTGAGAATATGAATGGGTAGGTGATTGGTATTGTAAACTTATGTTGATTGTGTATATAACCAAATGGGATTTGGCATAGTGTTTGTGCTTTGGCATTATGAGTGGAAGGTCATGGGTTCAAACCTTGGTAGGGAGAACTTAACCTTTATTTTTATTAAGCTTGGTTTGGAGTGAATGTGGAAAGGTAGGGAACCTAAGGCAGCCAAGGGGGCTGGGAATTTATCAAATAAGTAAGATTGAAGAGAAATTAAAAGCCGGCTGGGAATTTATCAAATAAGTAAGATTGAAGAGAAATTAAAAGCCCAAACCCGTTTTATTTTTAAAACCTACTTGAAAGGCACCTATAAAAGCCAAGGTTTAAGAAAAAGGAAGGGATTTGGCAATCGTGGGGAGCTGTTACAGAGAGAGCACGAAATTGAGGTTGAGAGGTGAGGTTTGGGTGCGAAAAGGGGCTGAACTAAGAGGGAATTTGTGGCACGTCATAGGCAAACCAAGGAAATCCTATTTTTCTTCCAATTTCAATCAAACTGTCAGGTTAGAGATGCTGAATTATGTGTGTTTTACTTGAGTTGTATTTCTGTGCGGTGTGCTCAATTGGGGTCTGAATTTGGTATGCTTTTAGGGGTTGTATATGTAGTTGTGATTGAGTACTTGTGTACTATTGGTATTGTGCAATGTCTGGAATATATCACGTAAATGTATGTGGTTTGGGGTTTTACGTAGTTCTTTTGGGGAAGTAATGAGATGGTGTCAAATGAGATGAAAGATTCAATTATTAAGCATGATTCTGATGTACTTGTGCCTCTACGTTGTGTTGATAATGATTGGTTGATGTTTTGGTATGATTTTGATGAAGTGGGTGCGTGAACAGACTCGAAACCCTGTAAGTCTCGCCCAAGCGGGTCCATCTCGCCTAAGCGAGAGTTGTAGAGTTCCACGTAGAGTTCTGATTTGTGGTTCTCGCCTAGGGGACCAAGGAGGGGGTTTGAGCGACATGGTCTCTCACTCAGGCGAGAGGCACTCGCCTAAGCGAGTTCGCAAGGAGAACTTGGAGGTTTGAGCGCGATTTCTCGCTCAGGCGAGAGGCTTTGGAGTTTTGAGCGACTGACACTCTCGCCTAGGCGGGAGTGGTTTGCCTAAGCGAGTTCTCGAAGTGTGATCATGTTGGTTTTTTCGATTGCTCGTCTAAGCGAGGTTTGTTTATTGTTGGGCGAAAGTGTGACTCGCCCAGGCGAGGGGATCTCGCCTAAGCGAGATAACATGCTGTGGTCACTGTTTTAAGCTCGCTCAGGCGAGGTGAACTAGCCTAAGCGAGGCTAGAGGCTTAGCTTAGGCGAGTGTTCCTGGCTTAAGCGAGTCGATGCGAGTTGCTATGTTTTACATGTGCTTGTGAGTGCGTTTTGGCTGTTTATACCAAGTTTAGATTGTATATGCATGTGGTGTGATGTCTGGGCTTGAAGGACTAACTCCAATAGGGGTTTGGGATGTGCTCGGTGGTTGGACACATGATGGGCATGGAACTGGTTGAGTTCCTGTCGGCTACTAATGAGCGAGGAGTCCTTAGTATGGTGATTGCATGTGTCGGGCGCACGATGGGCAAGGAACTGTGATGTTCCCGTCGGCTACTATCGGGTGAGGAGTCCATAGTATGGTGATTGCGTGCGTGCCAGGGTCCAAGTGTGAGACTTGGATGTTTATACTACAGGCGAGGAGTCTGTAGGGCAGGACTATGAGCGGGATAGGCTCATAGGGTTGGACTACGAATGAGTTAGTTTTGTGGGAGCACAGGGAAGTCCCAAGACCTAGTTCATGCATATGACTCATGAAGGACTATGAGGTCATGGTTGGGTGATTTGAAAAGTATGAGGATTTTAATTATGTATCTTTGGGATTGGGGAAAACATATTTAATTCATATATTTGTTTATATTGTTATTGTGCATAGCTCACCCTATCTGTGTGTATGGCGATGATTGGATAACTTGTTATCCGGGAGCAGATGATGTGACAGGTGAGCCAGGAGCTGCTTAGAGACGGAGAGCATGGGCTACTTGGGATTTGAAAGAAACTTTATTATTTTGATTTTGATGTAAATATTTTTATGATGAATTTTAATAACATTTCTATTTAACGATATTGTACTTTCGGACTATGTATGGTACTAATTATGGTTTTAAATTTTCCACATTTTTGGGAAATAGTTATAATCAATGCGGTATTTATTTATTTTATTGGAATTTTATTTATTAAAAATTAGTAATATTCCTTAGGGATGTTACATATATTAAATCAGATTTACGGCATTGTCAAGGTTGATCGAGTGTAAATCTAGTGATAATCAATTGGGGTGAGGTGCATGTGGGATGACATCAAGCTTGGACATGATTCCAACGTGTTGTGGTACTCTGGATCAAAGATAAGGGTGCTTGGTATAGGACCAACAATGACTGGACCAATTAACAACTAGTACAACTCGCTATACTAGTGTAGCGCCTGGCGGAAGGTTTGGAGCCGTCAAGCGGTAGCTACAAAAACAATGGCTACTAGAATGTGTGGCGCCTGACAGTGAGGGTTGTCCCGCTAGGCGACACCTGTAGACGGAGGCACCAGAGGCGCTTGGCGCCTAGCGGTACGTGTCTCTCGCTAGACGGTTTGGAAGCATGGTGCGCCTGACGACTCGTGTGCTGCGCCAAGCGATATTGATGAAGCAAAAGTACTTTGCTTACTTTGGATGTGCGTGATCTACAAGGATTTGATGATATCTCGAAGGTGGGTTTGCTGGTGTTGCTTGAGTTGTGGCTCAGAATGTATCCCTTGAGTTGTGGCTCGGGATAGGGGTTAAGCACGTGACATTCCTTGAGTTGTGGCTCAGAATAAAATCTCTTGAGTTGTGGCTCGTGATGGCGGATGAACACGAGGAACTCTTGAGTTGTGGCTTGGGTTGGCAAGTGTTGCTAGTCTGAGTGTACACGCTGTGGTGTGTTAGATTGCCCTCCTCAGTATTAAGCTGACGAGTTTGGTAGTCTTGGGACGTTATTAATGTTATTCGTATTGGGAATTCCACCTGGCGTTGCAAAGTGTGGTCCGTAGCATGGTTTCTCACACGTGCTCTACCAGTTGTGGTTGGTAGGTATTCATCAAAAGATGTAGAACATGGATAACATGGTGGTGGCCATGTGATGTGGAACCAAATGATAGGAATTCCTTTGGTGTACTTGTGTTGTTGTAAGCTCACCCTATCTGCTTGTGTTTGGCGCTAATCGTGTACGCGGTACACGGGAGCAGATGATGTTGCAAATGGATCTGGTGAGGTATAGAGCCGGAGCGAGGCTAGACTTGGGAGAAGAATTTTTACTAGACTTTTATTATGTTTTTTTTTTTAAATTGTAAAAGTTTATATTATCAGATTTGAATATTTTATTTGAATTTCTAAAAGTATGGATTTAAGAGTATTTGACGATGAAATAAAGTTTTTTATTTTCTGCATTTTTGGGAAATGATACTTTATTAAATGAATTTTATTTATTATTTACTTGTTTTATTATTTAAATTTGTAATATCTGGTCGGGATGTTACACTTGGTACAGTCAATGTATTTATTTTCTTGACCATTCACCATTGTCGGTTAGTCTCTACCTTGGCACAAGCTGCTTGTCTTGATTTTTGATCTATGATAGACCGTCTTAAGCTTTGGCTCGAGTTAGCTCGTCTTGACTTTTCTCCAAATCGTCTTATCTCAACCTTTGGCTTAACCGATTTGATGACCTTCGTCCTGGCTTGGCTCGAACCTTGAATTTGACTTGACTTAGCTTGAACTTTAGTCTAAGTGGACTCGGGTTGACCTTCAAGCCAAGACAACTCAACTCGACCTTTGACACAAACTGAAGTTGTTGTAGTTTTAAAGAGTTAATTAAAGTGTTGTAGTGAGATAAAAATCACATTGGCTTTGATCCAAACCTACTTTGAGAGAGAACTTTAAGGCCTAGAGTATACAAATTGACAATTCTATTTTTGATTCATATCAGCAAACTAATACGATTTAATAATAATAATAATAATAATAAAATAGATATATTATGATTTAATTTGGTGTGGGTAACTTGTAAAAATCCTATGATGCATTGATACTTCAACTTAGGTCACGTATTCGTGTCCGACACGTATCCGTGTCCGACACGTATCCATGTCCGATACTTTAGGATACTTTACCGATACTTATTAATGAAGTTTCTACTTTATAAAATCGTAGTAAACTACAAGAAAATATTTGAATAATGAGCGATTTTTGTGACAACAAATAATTAGTCACTATATAGTGACCAAGTTGAATACCAATTTAAAAACTAAAATAGTTCCAAAAATTATTTATAAATTGTTCACTAACATTAACTATCAAAGTTTTGACTATCAAAATAATTGATCACTAACATTAGTTACCATGATTTTAGCTACCAAAATAATTGGTCTCTAATTAGAAAATTGGTCTAACATATTTTTTGTTACTAAAATTGGTCATTATTTAAGAATTTTCTTGTAATAGTACTTTTATGATGACAATAAATTATATTTTGTATGTTGACAACTTTAGTAATATAGTTTTAATTTGGATTCACATAATAACAATCATATATTTATTATGTTTTTAAGAATTATTGTATACTTTTTAATATTCATATATCATGTATTTATTACGTGTCGTATTCTATTATTTTCAAAATAAATGTATCGACGTATCATATATATGTCGTATTCGATACACGTATCTTATCTATGGCATCATAGTAAAAATCTAAATAGTAAACCAAACTAAGCTGTTCGGATTTAAAAGGAAATAAAAAAAAATCATTTTTTTTTTTACGTTTTTAGCATCAATCAATTTTTTTTCTAATCAGTTTTGAACACTCTAACAACATTATTTAAAGGTATTTTATGGAATTAAAAATCAAGTATCACGACGAAATGTTATAAACGTATGGATTTTCTATTGGTGAATAATAATTCTAAAATTTAATAATAATGAAAGTAAATTTAGTAAATGGATAATATTATTTTAAAAATTTAGCAAAGTCAATTGAAATAATTTTTTTTTATTAAAATGTTATTATCGTAGATATACTAGTCTTTTATAGTTCACCTTGACCAATAAAATTATTTCTTTTTCTGTTTTTATATAATTTTAAGTTAGTTATTTATTTTTCTCGCTTTAGTTTTTTTTTTCAATTTATATTTATGTCATTATATTTTCTTTTTGCTATCATAACTAATTTTTGTCTCCAATGTATTAATTAACTTAAGAACGTAATTAACAAAATTATATTATTTTAAAATTAACGAAAAAAAAAAAAACAATTTCGTTGTGAAAGACTTCATTTAAAAAGGAGCAAGCAAAGGAGGTTACATAAGAAATACACATATATTATAGTTCTTTTGTGAGCGATAAATGAATATTTGGAAACCAATAAATTTTTTTTTCGGTCTTTACTTATACCCGTATAAAAGATTCCTTATTTTCATATCCACTTTTTTTTTTCAATTTATCTTTTAAATAAAAATTTATTAAATTAAAGTAATTTTTTTTTTTAATTTTACCATTAAATGAAAATTTCTTGAAATAATTATTTTTAAACATAACTATTTTTTAATTAAAAAATATACCTACAAAAAAAACTATTTACAATAAAATTTTAAAAATAATTTATATTTAATTGTATAATTAGAATAATAAGAACAATAATAATTTTATTAATTTTTATTGCCATAGAAAAGTAAACACATTTATGTGTGTTCACTTTTTGTAATTTTAAAAATAAATATAAATATTTTTTATTTATTTCATAGATAATTTTTATTAGAGATACTTATTTTTATTTAAAAATGATTAATTAAAAAAAATAAATGAAATAGTTACATCTAACAAAAAAAGCTTATTCAAAAGGTATAAATAGTAAAATAATTATTTTAATTTTTAAAAAAATTATTTATTAAAAGATAAAATTGAGAATAAAAAATATGGACATCAAGATGAGAATGACCTTTATATCTAAATATAGATAAAAGGATTCCTTTTTGTGTTTTTCAAAATTTACTCTTTAAATAATTGATTTTTAAATTAAAAGAAGTATTTTGTTAATTTTACTGTTTCTTTAAAATTAACATTTTTTTTTTCAATTTAACTGCTTTTTTAATCTTAATGTTTTTTGTAATTATAAAATATTATCTATAAAATAAATAAAAACTATTCACAATTAAATTATAAAAATTATTTATATTTAACTTCGTAATTATAATAAAAAATAATTTTATTATTTTTTATTGGGGTAGAAAGAGTAAACAGACATACACATTTATTTTCATTAAACATCATTTCATAACTAACTGATTTTAATATTTTATATGAAGCACTAAAACATCATTTCGTAACCTACTCTTTAAGCTGTATACTGCTGGTGATTTGAGTTAAGAATAATAAGATCATTAATTACTTTTCATTAACTTTTTCTTTTAAAATAGTTTTTAATCAAGTAACAGCACTTTATCATGGTGTAATGTATTTAAATTAAAAAAATATATTAAATAAACATTAATTTTAGAAATGAAAAATAATTAATATAATTACTAATTTAGATACAAAACATTATAAACTAAAATGCATTAATAAGTATCTAAATAGTTTTTAAAAGATTATAATTGATTAGTTAATTAAACTTAAATTCATCTTTAATATGTTTTAATTATTAAAACATTAGTGTCTAAATTATTAAGATTAGAGATTAATTTACATTTAAAAAGAACTCTTACTCATCCTCATTTCCTCATCTCAGCCAGAGGACACCTCCTCCCCGTCATCTTTTTTCTCACACTCTTTCCACTCAAACCTATACGTATCTAAATGTGAACAGTGTCTTTCCTTTCTTTCTCTCTTTTCTATTTCAACACTGAATCGCTGATATAAACACAGCATTAGGGTATGAATATGGGAGAAAGTGCAATTTTTGTAATTGTTAGAAATGTTTTCTTATTTTGGCTGCTTATGCAACCTTCAACCAGCTTTCCTTTCGGAAGTAAAACAACTGTCAGTGTCAAAAATGGTTTAGAAGGACATCAAGATCTGTTCTTTCGTTGCAAATCTGCAGACAATGATCTTGGTGTTCAACGTCTTCCTTACAATGGAACTTTTCGGTGGAGATTTGGAATTAACGTTTTTGAAAGAACATTGTTCCATTGTTCCTTTGCATGGAAAGGTGCCTCTCACAAGTTTGTTATTTATAAAGCAGCAAGGGATCAAGACATTTGTGATTTTTGCAGTTGGATTGTGAAAGAAGAAGGACCATGTATGTATTTTGCTGCTAATCTTAATTGCTATGATTGGAACAGTTAAGAAGAACGAAGAGTTTGATTCTCAATATGTTTATGCCTTTCTTATCCTGATTGATATATTAATATACAGCAATGATGAATAAACTTGAAAGGTAGTATTCATGCTTTGCTCTGGGTTGTGTTTTCAGGTGGAGTACTTGTACTTTTATCATTTTATAACATCCCATTCGTAACTTTCATTTTTGTTTTTTTAATTATGATATCTTAGCTTCGTAGTTTTTAAAATTATACATTTTATTTCATTTGTCATTTGATTGATTGAGAAATGTTAATTTTGATATGACTTTTTAACATTTGATCAAAAATCCTAAATCCATATCAAGAATTTCCCAAATTAATTGAGATGTGTATTCTTGCTTTTTAATCATGCTATATAGTATTTGCACGGTAAAAACAAAAATGTTAGAGTCGTGTGCTAGAAAAAATAAATAAATTTTATCGATGAAGTCTTAATTCTTTACTTAGAGATATTATTGTTATAAAATATGATAATAAAAATGTCAAAATGACTTTCAATTTACAATACTACAATAAAATTAGAAATTATAGATGAAACATTATTGATGAATATTTAAACCCTAAAAACATTATTGATGACATGCTTCACATATTCTATCCTTCTCAAACTTGAGGAGGTTTGACAAACCTTCATCCAGTTGTTTTCTATTCAATTGATGTATATAAATGTGACAAAGCCTTCTATGTCATAACCATGTATCATCTTTTGTAAAAAGGTATTTTATGTTATTTGATGCATGATGTAGATTAAGCAAGTAAATATTATTGACTCTTTTACCAACCAACACTAT